>Ga0335079_10000247_pt1 | contig 63475 bp, 59 predicted proteins | sample Lox_Sample_33_FD_206719 | JGI IMG/M metagenome (GOLD analysis project Ga0335079, IMG submission 206719) | Soil microbial communities from Loxahatchee National Wildlife Refuge, Florida, United States - Lox_Sample_3.3 | ecosystem: Environmental > Terrestrial > Soil > Wetlands | place: USA...
ATCTTTTTATTCTTCAATGAAGAATTCATGCGATAGCCTCATCTCCTCTGTCTGCATCAGGCGGGAGAATCTTGCGCCCCGCTTCGCCGTTGCTCATGATCAGAAAATGAATACCTGCCGGATGCTTTTCCCGGCAATGCCGTTCTTGACCAGCGCCTGTTCGATCGCATCCCGCTGAAGATACGAAGTGATGACCACACAATCATGTTGCAGGGACTTGCAGGCCCCGATCTCCCGGATCTCCCTGCCGAAGAATAGGTCGCCCTTCTTCTCATCGTCCACCACGCCGGTCAGCTCCAGGCCGGTCTCGTGCAGCGTGATGAACGCGATGTCGGTCACTTCGTCAACGCCCGCAAAAATGATCTTTTTCTGTCCCGATCGCTCGAGATTTTGGAACAGCGTCCGGTAGTTGTTCTTTGCCTCCCGGTAAATGCGGGTATAGTCCTGGAGCAGGTCATAGGCAAGGCGGGTCTTCTCGGCAAAGCCTTTGGGTGTAAGATAGTAGGCGTAGCGCTTCGGAGGGATCGCCGCGACCGTGATGAAGCCCTTGGTCACGAGATTCTTTATGTATGAGTTCACGAGCCCCAGCGCCAGGCCGAGGCGCTCGCTCAGATCACGCTGCGTCATGGAATCGTTCACCGAAAGCTCATCGAGGATCTGGAGAGCTTTGAAATGATCTGTATCTGGGGCAATCGGAGCCTTCTTGTTCATAGAATGAACGTTACCATGAAAAAAAACGGGTGTCAATGATTTTTTAGAGTTTTCTTTGTTCATATAATGAATCTATGCCGGGAAATGAGCTGTAGAAAGAGCTCCATGGAAGCGTGAGAGGGGGCCCCCGGTGCAGGGCAACGAGGTCAAAGCAACTGTAGAGTGTTGCTGAAACCCCGTCTTCACCCAGAACGGTCAAAGATGTCATCTGAGCGTAGCGAAGAATCTCGCATTTACCGTGTTATGGCTGCCCTTTCACTTCTGAGACAAGCCGGAACCAAAACCTTGGAACCGCGAAGGCGTAAAGGTCGCGAAGGAAATCATGCAGATCTGTATTAATATCGAAATACCCTTGTTTTTTACTTCCTTTGTGTTCTTGGCGCCTTCGCGGAAAATATTCTTTCCATTTTGAGTAGGTTAGTAACTAAAGTGATTTGGGCAACAGGCCGTCTCCTGCTGACCATGCTGTCATCCCCGGATTTGCGTTGTATCTGATATAGGCTTGTGCGGAATGCCGGCCCATGAAACCTCTTTACTCTTCCCGTGTCGGATGTTATGATTGCTTCGATAATCACAAGCGCAGGGATCACGGGGACGGGTACTATGAGAAGTTCTATGAGAACAGGGATGAAAGATGAAACCACAGAGAGCCCTGAGGAATGCCCCGATTCATTCTGAATACGAAAAGGCTGTTTTTTTCAACCTGCTCTGTGCGCTCGCCGGGTTTGAGAAACGGGGGAAAGAGTGTAAATCGCTATTAATGACAGGGCAACGAGGGGGAAGCGATTCTGAAGAATGTTGTTTTCCCTGAGATTCAAGAAGTTCTCGGTGGACGCTGTGGTTAGATTTTGACAATACGCGGAACAATAAAGGATATCCATGGAACCGAAGATATGTCTGGCACTGGGCGGCGGCGCGGCGCGGGGACTGGCTCATCTGGGCGTGCTCAAGGTCTTTGAGGACGCGAAGGTCCCCATCGACATGATCGCCGGTACGAGCCTGGGCGCATTGGTCGGCGGGCTTTATGCACTCCAGCCCGACTCGGCATACTGGATGGGAAGGCTCGAACAGTATCTTCGCAGCTTCCGGTCCCGGAAGACCCGGCTTGAGTTCCTGAGGAGGCTGGAAGAGACTGACGAAAGAAACCACGGGTTTTTTACCGACATGGCGAACCTTATCCGGAAGGGATATTTCTGGGGCATCACTGCGACGAAACCCGCCTTCATTTCCGAACAAGAATACGAAGATTTCATCTATCCGTTGATCCCGGACAATGCCTTTGAAGACACCAAGATCCTGTTCGCGTGCGTCGCCACGGACATCCGGAACGGAAAGCGGGTTGTTTACCGCAGCGGTTCGCTGCGCCGCGCGATCAGCGCCAGCTGCGCACTGCCGGGCATCTTTCCGCCGGTCGTGGACGGGGACATGCTGCTCGTGGACGGCGGCTGGGTGGAGCGCGTTCCGGTCCATTGCGCCAGGGAGCTGGGAGCCGACATCGTGATCGCCGTGGACGTCTCGAGCGAGGTCGGCAGGTTCGAGGACAAGTTCGGGCTCGACGTGGTCATGCGCGCCGACGCGGTGTCCCGGATCTACCTGAACGAACTCCTGATGCGCGATGCCGACGTGGTCATCCATCCGCCCGTGGGCGGGACGAACTGGGCGGATTTCAGCAACCCCCGCGAGCTTTACCGCTTGGGAGAGACGGCGGCGCTCGAGAAGCTCCTTTCGATAAAGACCGCGATCTCCCGCGCATCCGTGGACAGTCTTCCGCAGAAAACGCTCGGTGCGCAGATCAAGGACATCAAGGACAGGATCATGGGGAAAGTGGCCGGGGGAAAATGACCCTCTCCGTGCGCATTGCACCCTTGCTCACGCAAACCGCCCTGTTGTCATTTTTTCGCATTCAGGTATAATTGGCCGATGGCGAAACCGCTCGTTATTGCTCACCGCGGCGATTCCTCCGAGGCGCTCGAAAATTCACTTGCAGCCTTCCGGCTTGCCCTCACGGTCCCGGTCGACATGATTGAGCTCGATCTGAGGCTGAGCAGGGACGGGTTCCTCTATGTGATGCATGACAGGCATACGGGCAGGACGGCCGAGAGGAATGTCGCCGTGGAAGCGGCTTCGTCAAAAGAGCTGGACGGCATCAGGCTCAGGGACGGAGAGCGCATTCCGCGATTAGACGATGTGCTCGAGCTGGTGGCGGGAAAAGCCGGCATCAATACCGAGATCAAGAGCCACGGAGGAGGGGCGGCGCTTGCCCGTCATCTTGCCGGGCACCCATTTGCAGGAACCCTCGTGGTGTCCTCCTTCAGGGAAGAGGAACTCCCGCCGGTGCAGTCGGCTCTGCCCGAAGCCCGCTGCGCCGTCATTTATGATACTTTCTCCCTCCGGCATGTGGCCGCCTACCGGGCAAAGGGATACTCGCTGATCAGCCTGCGGAAGAACACGGTGACCGAACCGCTTGTCAGGGCATGCCACGGGCAGGGGGTGGACATCTTTGTGTGGACCGTGGACACGGAAGAAGAAATGAAACGATGCATCGATTGGAAAGTCGACGGCATCTACACGAACAGGCCCGCCTTGCTGAAACAGGTTTTGGACAGGCGATATGCAAAAAAAAAATAAAGAGCCTGGTTTCCCGCAAAGCCCGCAACGTTCGTGGTGAAAAGCGGATGCCAGGTTCAGAGCATGTATCGCCGCTGCGAGAACAATTTCTTTTTTGTCCGGCCAGGCCGCGTGAGGCGTTCTCCTGTTGCTGCCGGACGTGAAGGAATCCTGTGTCCGCCATCGAAAGACCGGAACAAAACGTATACGACATCGTCGTGATCGGGGGCGGCATCACCGGGGCGGGGACGGCGCGGGACGCCGCGCTCCGGGGCTTGTCGTGCCTGCTCCTGGAAAAGGGCGATTTCGCCTCGGGCGTCACGTCCAAGACGACGCGGCTGATCCACGGCGGCCTGCGGTATCTTGCCAATTTCGAGATCGATCTGGTCGCCGAGTCATTACGGGAGCGGGCGATCCTCCGGCGCATGGCGCCCCATCTGATCCGCCCCATCCCGCTTGTCATTCCCATCTATCGGGACGACCCCCGCGGCAGGGCCGTCATTTCCCTCGGCATCCACCTCTATGACCTGCTGTCCCATGAACGGGACATCCCCCACTATTTCACCTCCAACAGGGACAGGACGCTCGCCTTCGAGCCGCGCCTGAACCGCAGTGGTCTGACGGGAAGCGCACGGTACTACGATCACCAGATCCTGATGCCGGAGCGGCTCGTGCTGGAAAACATCATTGCCGCCCGGGAAGCGGGCGCCATGGTCCGGAACTACGTCCGGGCCGAACGGATCGAGGAGACGGACAGCGGCGTGGTCGTCACCGCCCGGGATCAGTTGAATGGCGAGGCATACACGTTCCGCGCAAAGGTCCTGATCAATGCGGCCGGTCCGTGGATCGACAGCGTCCGCAGGGCGGGGAAGATCGACCAACACAGGATCATCTTCCCGACAAAAGGCATCCATCTCGTGCTGCCGAAGCTCTCCGATCAGGCCCTCTTCGTTGCATCCCGGGACAACAGGATGTTCTTCATCATACCGCTGGACTCCTGGTCCCTCATCGGGACAACGGACACGAGGTACGACGGCGACCTTGACGAAGTGCACGCAGACCGCGACGACGTGGAGTATCTGCTCACCGAGAGCAGGCGGGTGCTTCCCGGCCTGAATATCAGGCGGGAAGCGATCCTGTACACCTACGCGGGCATTCGTCCGCTCGCGTTCGCGGGCACGAGCGAAGCAAAAATATCGCGCAAGCACCGGGTGATCCGGGAAGGCCGGAACAACAGGATCATCACGATCGCCGGCGGCAAGCTGACGACGTACCGCGCCATGGCAAAGGATGTCGTGGACACCGCCTGTACCGCGCTCGGCGTGAAAGCATCCTGCCTGACGGATGCCCGGCCCTTTCCCGGCGGCCTGCCCCTGCCCTATGATGAATATGTGGCACAGGCGGTGCCGGACCTGGCGGCGCGGTACGCGGTCGACAACGAAACGGTATCGCACCTCATCAGGTTCTATGGCTCGCGGACCGAACGCGTGCTGGACCTTGCCGGCAGGGACCCGGCTCTGCGTGAAGAGGTCTCGCCCGGGAGCAGGGACATTTACGCGCAGGTCCTGTACAGCATCCGGGAAGAGGGTGCGAGGACGCTCTCCGATGTCGTGCTGCGCAGGATGCATACGGGGATGACCGGGGCGCGCGGCACAGACCGGATCGAAAAGCTGGCTGCTGTCGCTGCCCGGGAATTTGACTGGAACCAGGACGAAACAAAACAGCAGGTCGGGGGCTTTCTCCAGGACCTGGACAAGGATCGCGTCTGCCTGAAAGCGTGACGCCTGGCCGGCGGGAACGGCCCAGGACCCTGTACATCGGAAAGGAGCTATCATGAATTGGCCGCATCTGCATCTCATCATCAACCATGTACCGGTCATCGGCGTCCCGGGAGTCATACTCCTGCTTGTCTACGGAATGGTAAGAAAAAGCGGGGAAGTGTTGGCCCTGAGCCTTGCTCTCTTCGTGCTCCTTGCCCTCATGACGCCCGCCGTCTTCTTCAGCGGTCAGGCCGCGGAGGACACGGTCAAGAAACTGCCGGGTGTGACGGAAGGATACATCGGCAGGCATGAAGAGGCGGCTGATATCGCGCTCACCCTGGTGGAGATCCTCGGTGCAATGTCCCTTGCCGGTCTCTTCCTCCTGCGTCGAAAAGGCGCGATACCGAAATGGGTTTCGTTCCTGGTCCTCGTAGCGGCGCTGATCACTGCCGTCGTCGTGGGCTTCACCGCAAATCTCGGCGGTCAGATCCGCCATCCGGAGATCCGGGAAGGGGCGGGCTCTACCCTCCCGACGGGAACCGTCAAATGAATCATGCCGCATTCAGGATAAGTCGGGGGGCCATGCCCGTCTCTTGATCTTTTTTCTCGTGAGGAGGTACTATGTCGCAACTGATGAAGGGTGTCGAGCTCTCCGCAAAGATTCTGGCAACGGTAAAGGCGGAGACGGACAGATTGGCGAAGCATGGCATTCGGGCGGGCCTCGCCCTCCTGCTCGTCGGGGAGGATAGATCTTCCCTGATGTACTATCAGGCGATCCAGAGCGCGGCGGCCCGCTCGGGCATCGACATCTTCAACCACACGATGCCGGCAACGGCCACGCTGAATGAGATCCTGAACCTGATCAAGACGCTGAATAATGACGAGCGCGCAAACGGGATCCTCGTTTTTCTACCGCTCCCGCGGCACATCGACACCCGGAAGGTCGTGAACGCCATCGCGCCGGAAAAGGACGCTGATGGACAGGGCGCGATCTCCGTGGGCAGGCTGTCGGCCGATGAATCCACGGACCAGCTCTTCGAGCCAGGGTTCACGCTCTCGGTCCGGTCGACCTTCCTGCCGTGCACGCCCTATGGCGTGATGCGCCTGCTGGAACAATACGGCGTTGAGGTCAGGGGGAAGAAGGTCGTGATCGTGGGCAAGAGCCTCGCCGTGGGCAAGCCGCTCGCAATGATGATGCTCGTCCGGGAGGCAACGGTCACGGTCTGCCACCGCGAGACCAAGGACCTCGGCCTCGAGACGAGGCAGGCGGACATCCTGTGCAGCGCAACGGGCCGGCCCGGCCTGATCAAGGCCGACATGGTGAAGGAAGGGGCCGTGGTGGTGGACATCGGGATCAACGTGCTTGCCGACGGGACGACGGTCGGCGATGTGGAGTTCGGCGCCGTCTCGCACAAGGCGTCCCTGATCACGCCCGTGCCCGGCGGCGTGGGGCCAGTGACCATCGCGATCCTGCTCAAGAACACGGTGATCTCAGCCAAGCGGATGGTTGGGGTGGGGTAGGAAGTTCAGAGGCCGAGCAGGGGGAAGAGAAGACAGACTCCGGATGAGAGAATCAAGCTCTACGCTGATAGCGGTCATCCGGCTTCCGTGCTCTTCTTCGTTACTTCGGCGAGACCTTCAATTCCAGCGAATTCGCCGTGGATCCCACGACCTCGACCGAGAAGGTCCCGAAATCCCTGAGCACGAGCTCGTCCGACAGTTGCTGCGCGCCCGTCTTTGAGTCAACGGAGATCTTCGCCGTCGTACCGTCAAAGCTCCGCTCGTGCAGGTCCTTGATGCCGCGCACCTGGTTCCTGAGCACGTCCTTGAATTTCACAAACTGCGTCTTGGTCAGGCCGCTCACCGTGATCGCGACCGGCCGGGTGCCGCCCACTTCCCTCGAGTAGAGGGCGAGGATCTTGGTCATCATCTCATCGGACGCCTGGTTGGCCGCTTTTTTGAGCGCCTCGGTCCCGGCGCTGATCTCCGAGATGTGAACTGCCGCCGCATGGGTTATCGCGGTTGCGATGACCTGGCCCGTGTCCGTCCTGACCGCCCGGGCGGTCAGGTCCGCCTGCACCGATTTCAACCCGCCCCCGACCTCTCCGTACAGTTTGGCGACGGCCTTGCCGATGATCACCACTTCGGCATCTGCCTGCTTCCCGAGCATTTTCGCCTGGGTCGCCGTCAGGTCCTGCACCCGGTACGGGGCCGTCACCCTGATCTCCTTCGACGCGACCGCGGGATCGATGAATTCAAACCCCTTCTCGGTGAACGTGTCCATGAACGCGTGCTCCACCACGTTCAGGTCCGTCTCCCCGCGCACACCCAGCCACCAGGCGTTCACGCTTCCGTCGATGTTCTGCTCGGCGACCATGATCATGGTCCTGGGCTTGTGCATCTGGCTCATGAGGATGCCGATGGCGGAGAGATCGTCGCTCAGCTTGCCCATGGACACGTCGGCCGTGACGCGTACGCGCAAAAGCCCGCTGTCCTGATTCTCGCCGACCACATTGTATCGTGTAATATATCCCTTGACCTGGGAAAGGATCTTATCGCTGATCAACTGGTAGTTCTCGACCTGGGTCTGAGAATCGATCACGATCCCGATGGCCTGTTCGACAGCGCGCTTCTGGGCGTCCTCGATCGCCGCGTCGCGCGCGATGTCGACGGCGCCCTGCTGGACCGCGGCAACGCCCTCGGCAGTCACGGTCTTGATCTCCTGGGCGAACGCAGGAGTGGATGATGCGAGGGCAAGGAATAAAGCCATCAATGACAGATGCAGGCTACGCATGAGGATACCTCCCGTTTTTGCATGCACGTACTATAACAGAGTGGTCCATTGCGGTCAAGACCGCGGCGGATCAGGACGGTACCATGCCCCAGGTCCGTGAATGTTCTGGATATTTTGGCGGAGAGATGATAGAATCTGGAAGAAGACGAAACGAGGAGGGTGCGGTATCTTGTCCAGGCTGTCCGTGAACATCGATCACATCGCGACGATCCGGCAGGCGCGAAAAGGGAGCGAGCCTGATCCCGTTGCGGCGGCCGTGCTGGCCGAGCTTGCCGGGGCCGAAGGTGTCATCGCCCACCTGCGCGAAGACCGGCGGCATGTGCAGGACCGCGATCTCCGCCTTCTGCGGGAGATCGTGCAGACGAAATTGAACATGGAGATGGCCGCGACCGCTGAGATGCAGCGAATCGCACTCGGCGTGAAGCCGGACATCACGACGCTCGTTCCCGAAAAGCGTCAAGAGCTCACGACCGAGGGTGGCCTCGAGGTCGCCTCCCGGGCAGAGTTCATCAGAGAGTTCATCGGGCCGCTCCAGCAGGCGGGGATCATCGTCAGTCTTTTCGTGGACCCCGATGAGCGGCAGATCGCGGCTTCCAAGAAGGCAGGCGCGGACTGGGTGGAGATTCACACGGGCGCGTACGCGAACGCGCGGTACGAGAAGGAGCGCGAGGCCGAATTCGCCAGGATCGCCGAGGCCGCAACGCTTGCGGCGAGCCTGGGCATGCGCGTCGGGGCAGGGCACGGCCTGAACTATGTGAATGCCCGGAAGATAACGTCCCTCCCCGAGGTAGAGGAACTGAACATCGGCCACAGCATCATCTCCCGTGCCGCGCTGGTCGGAATGGACCGGGCCGTGAGGGAGATGCGGGCATTGATTGCAGACTGAAACGGATGCATTGCCGATGGTAAATTCGCAGCATCCCGGGGGGCACATGATCGTGGGCATCGGCGTCGATCTCGTCAAGATCGACCGCATTGACAAGGCAGGCAGGAACCATCCCGGCTTCCTCGAACGGGTCTTTACCGAACGGGAGCGTGAGTATTGTGCGAAACAGAAGTTTTCGGCGCAGCATTATGCCGGCAGGTTCGCGGCAAAGGAAGCGGTGCTCAAGGCGATCGGAACCGGCTGGAGCGCCGGGGTCAAGTGGACCGACATGGAGGTCCTCCACGGCGAAGGCGGCGGCCCGATCGTGAACATCTCGGGCAGGGTGAAGGACCTCATGGACCTGAAAGGCGTGAAGCAGGTTCTGCTGAGCTATTCCCATGACGAGGGGTACGCCGTGGCCCAGGTAGTGCTGGTGGGGTAGGAATAAGAAAATTCAGTTCAATGCCATGACGATCGTCACTGCACAACAGATGAAGAATATCGATCGCAGGGCGATCAAGGACTTCGGCATCCCCGGTCCCGTTCTGATGGAGAACGCTGCGGCGGCGGTCATGGCCGGGATGGAGGAGTTCTTTGATGGCCTCGCGGGAATCCGCGTCGGCATCCTCTGCGGCAAGGGCAATAACGGCGGAGACGGCCTGGCGCTTGCGCGGAGGCTCCGCATCCGGGGTGTGCCGGTGCGGGTCGCCCTGCTCGCGCCGTACAGCGCGGTTGCAGGCGAAGCGAAGGTCAACCTTTCCATCCTGCGCAAGATGGATGTGGAGATCCGGCAGAACGCGGCGACGCAGGCTGTCGCCGATGTGGTCGCCTGGTCCGATATCATTGTGGACGCCCTGCTCGGCGTGGGCCTCTCGCAGCCGCTCAAGGGAACCTATGCCTTTGCCGTGGAACTGATGAACGCATCGGGAAAGCCGGTCGTTGCCGTGGACATCCCCACGGGCATCAACGCGGATACGGGAGCGGTCATGGGGTCCGCAGTGAGGGCGGACCTGACCGTGACCATGGCGCTTTTGAAGCGCGGTCTGGTGCTGCATCCCGGAGCGGCCCATGCGGGGACCCTGCGGGTCGCGGATATCGGGATCCCGCCGGAGGTCATTGAAGCCGAAAAGAGCAACCTGTTCCTGCTGGACAGGGGCGCGTGCTGGGGAATGCTGACCCGCAGGGACCCTGACTCCCACAAGGGAGAATTCGGCCATCTCCTGGTCATAGCCGGCTCGCCGGGCAAGGCAGGCGCGGCCGTGATGGCGGCTCAGAGCGCGTTGAGAGCAGGCGCGGGCCTGGTCAGCGTGGCTGCGCCGAACAGCCTCATCCCGATCATCCAGCAGCAGGTCAGGGAAGCCATGTGCGTTCCATCCGCCGAGAGCATCGACGGCACGATCGGGATCGAAGCAGGACTCGAACTGCTCAAGACAGCCGCGAAGATGACCGCCTGCGCCATCGGGCCGGGGCTCTCCACCCACTACGAAACGACCGAGATGGTGAGAAGCTTTGTCCGCGAGCTTGCGGTTCCCACTGTCATCGATGCAGACGGATTGAACGCACTCGCCGGCTCCCGGGATATTCTCAAAAAGGCGAAGGCTCCCTTCATCCTGACGCCCCATCCGGGCGAGATGGGCAGGCTGGCCGGACTGTCCGCTGCCGATGTGCAGAAAGACAGAATCGGCATTGCCGCGCAGTTCGCGGTACAATACAGGGTCACGCTGGTGCTGAAGGGAGCCGGCACCGTGATTGCGCTCCCGGATGGCCGGGCCTTCGTGAATTCGACGGGCAATCCCGGCATGGCTACGGGAGGCACCGGCGATGCGCTCACCGGCATGATCGGCGGTCTCCTGGCGCAGGGATATGCCACCGAGCAGGCGGCATGTCTTGGCGTGTATCTCCACGGTCTGGCAGGCGATCTTGCGGCAGAGGAAAAAGGCGAGGCGGGAATGATCGCCGGAGACCTGATCGAAAAGATCCCGCAGGCGATGAAGAATACTGCTCAGGAAGCCACAGATTAGCTCAGAGGGACACAGATTATAAAACAAAAAACTGATCGCATCCGTGTGTACCTGTGCTCACCTGTGGTTATTAATCTTTTTCTGAGGTGATTCAATGCTTACCGCGAAAGACATCATGACGAAGGACGTTGTCACCGTCAAGCCTGAGACTTCGATCGAGGAGTTGGCAGCCCTGCTGATGAAGAACGAGATCAGCGGCGTGCCTGTCGTGGACGATGCCGGCGCGCTCTACGGCATCGTGACCGAGAACGACCTCATAAGCAGGAACAAGAGGCTCCACATCCCCACGGTCATCAGTTTCCTGGACGCGGCCATTTACCTCGAAAGCTCGAAGAAGTTCGAGGCTGACGTCAAACGGCTCGCCGCGACCCAGGTCAAAGACATCTGCTCGCGCAAGGTCATCACCATTGCAGAGGACGCGTCCGTCGTGGACATTGCGACGATCATGGATGAAAAGAAGGTCCATATCCTCCCGGTCGTGAAGGGCGGCAAGGTCGCGGGCATCGTGGGCAAACGCGACGTGGTCAGGGCCGTGGCCATGCGGGCGGAGTGATGTTCAGCGTGGTCACGGGGAGCCCGGAACAGACGTGGAGGATCGGAGAGAGGCTGGGCGCGCTGCTCGGGCCCGGGGATACGGTCTGCCTCTACGGCGACCTCGGGGCCGGCAAGACGAGCTTCTCCTACGGCATCGCCCTCGGGCTCGAAGTAAAAACGCAGTATGTGACTAGCCCCACGTTCACCTTTGTGAACGAATACCAGGGGCGGGTGCCCTTCTACCATATCGACCTGTACCGTCTGAAGGGTCCTGAAGAGCTCGAGAACATCGGGTTCGGAGAGTACATCGGTTCCCGCGGCGCCGCCGTGATCGAGTGGGCCGAACGGGCCGAGGACGAACTCCCGGCGGAGCGCCTCAGTGTATACCTCACGTACGTTGACGAGCAGCGCCGCGAGATAGGGTTCCTCGGCGAAGGCGAGCGGTACCGGAGGATGGTCGATACCCTGAAGCAGGAGCTGGGAACATGACAAGCTCTTTAGCCACCGAGGCCATAGGGATCTTAGAGAAAATCTTGTTGGAGGCCGTGCTTAGCGCGCTGCGTGCGGCCCGTGGCCATTCCTGATCTCCCGGCTGTTCTCCCCGGTATCCTATGAAAAAGATCGGAATCATCGCAAAGAACATTCCGGAAGCGCAGCGGGCCACGCGGAAACTGGCTGCGTGGCTCGATTCACGCGGCAAGAAGGTATTTATTGACACCGTCACCGCCGAAGCCATCAGGATGCGCGGCCACGAGGCGGCGTCCATCCCTTCGCTCGTCGAGATGATCATCGTGCTCGGCGGGGACGGCACGCTCCTCTCCGCCGCACGCCACGTGGCCGATGCCCACAGCGATGTGCCGATCTTCGGCGTGAACCTGGGGAGCCTCGGGTTCATGGCGGAGGTGTCCCTGGACGAGCTGTACGACAACCTGGAAAAGGCGATAGCGGGCCGTCTCGCAACCGAGGACCGGATCATGCTCACCGCGAGCGTCATCCGCGGGGGCGACCGTGTGTCCCAGTACCGCGTGCTGAACGACGCGGTCGTGAACAAGGGGGCGCTCGCCCGCATGATGGAGCTCAAGGTATCCGTGAACGAAGGGCACCTGACGACCTTCCGTGCCGACGGTCTGATCGTCGCGACACCTACGGGCTCCACGGCCTATTCCCTCTCGGCCGGCGGGCCCATCATCTATCCGACAATCCACTGTTTCGTACTGACCCCGATCTGCCCCCACACGCTCTCGAACCGGCCGATCGCCCTGCCGGACAACGTCGTCGTGACGGTCTGCCTGATATCGCCGAGTGAAGACGTCACCCTCACGCTCGACGGTCAGATCGGGTTTCCCCTGCTCCCGAAGGACATCGTGGAGATCAAGAAGTCCCGGTTCAGGATGCGGCTGATCAAGCACCCCGCGAAGAGCTATTACGAGATCCTGAGGACCAAGCTGAAGTGGGGGAATTGAACCGAAATGCATCGTGGGAAGTCCACCGTTCAGGGCAAGCAGAGATGGCATGCGTTCCATGAATGACAGCCGGCGCGATTTTCTGGAAATTGTAACGCAGATAAGGTCGCATCTCGAGTATCAGCGCGCGCTGGGGGTTTCAGGGGTCCCGATTCTTCCGGCCGTTGATGCTGGGGCCGCGACTCCTGCAAAGAGCGATTCCCGTCCTTCCGCGCCGGCCGCTGTCAAAGGGAATGCGGCCCAGCCCCCACCGCTGAACACGCCGGAAGCGGGTGGATCGGGTACGCAGGCTTCAGCACTCGCCGCCGTTCGCGAAGAGCTCGGCGAGTGCGTCCGGTGCAGATTGAGCACGGGGCGGAAGACGATCGTGTTCGGGGAGGGGGACCCCGCTGCCGCGCTCGTTTTCGTGGGAGAAGGACCGGGCAGGGAAGAAGACGAGCAGGGAAGGCCTTTCGTGGGCGCGGCCGGCCAGCTCCTGACGGACATCATCGTAAAGGGAATGCAGCTGAGACGAGAGGATGTCTATATCTGTAACATCGTGAAGTGCAGGCCGCCGGATAACCGGAACCCCGAGACGGACGAGATCGACGCCTGCGCGCCGTTCCTCAGAAAACAGGTCCAGGCGATCCACCCCCGGGTCATCATCGCGCTCGGAAACATCGCCGTGAAGACGCTGCTGAAAACGGACAAGGGGATCACCGCGCTTCGCGGGAAATGGCAGACCTTCGAAGGGATACCGCTGATGCCGACCTTTCACCCGGCATATCTCCTCAGAAATCCCAGGGACAAGAGGCTCGTCTGGGAAGACATTCAAAAGGTGATGGCAAAGCTGGGGATCGCGGCGAAAGAATAATGTCCCTCCGTTCAGGCGCCACTGGCCAGCGGCCAGACTGACGTAAAGGAGAGTGTTTCCGGGAGACTGTCTCCTGCGCTCTGTCCTCAGTTTTCACTATGTCCGACTTAACCCCCCTCATGAAGCAGTACCGCGAGATCAAGCGCCAGCATCTCGATGCGATCCTCCTGTTCCGCATGGGTGACTTCTACGAGATGTTCGACCAGGACGCGGTGACCGCCTCGAAGATCCTGGAGATCACGCTCACCGCCCGGAACAAGTCGAAGGGCGTCGAGACGCCGCTTTGCGGCTTTCCCTATCACGCCGCCGAAGGGTACATCGCGAAGCTCATCCGGCGCGGCTTCAAGGTGGCGGTCTGCGAGCAGGTTGAGGACCCCAAGCTCGCCAAGGGGATCGTGAAGCGCGAGGTGATCCGCGTCGTCACCCCGGGCACGGTCCTCGACGCGAACCTGCTCGACGCGAAGGACAACAACTACCTTGCGTCGCTCTCTCCTGCAAAGGACGGCTTCGGGCTTTCCTTCCTCGACATTTCCACGGGTGATTTCTTCATGGCGGAGGTCGCCGGCAGGTCCAACCTGGCGGAACTGGACACCCTGCTCGCCCGGTTCGCGCCGCGGGAGATCGTGCTGCCGGAGGGTGTCCAGATCGAAGCGGGGCTGGCGTCCCTCCTCCGGCAGTACACGCAGGCGGTCAATGCCTATGATGACTGGACGTTCGACCGGGACACGGCCCTGCGGACCCTCCTCGATCACTTCAAGGTAGCCTCGCTCGAAGGGTTCGGCTGCAGCGGCATGAAGGCGGGCATTTCCGCGGCCGGCGCAGCGATACGGTACATCGGGGAAACGCAGAAGACGGGCCTTGCGAACATAAGGAGGATCAAGCCGTACCTGGCGCGGGAGCACATGGTGCTGGATGCGTCGTGCTCGCGGAACCTGGAGCTCGTGAAGAATATGTTCGACGGCTCATCCCGGGGGACGCTGCTCTCGGTGCTCGATCACACGGTCACCTCCATGGGCGGCAGGAAGCTGCGCGAATGGCTGCTGAACCCGCTCCGGGACGCCGGGGAGATCGAGCGCCGTCTCGACGCCGTGGCCGAGTTCAAGAACGACCACCAGCTCCGCGCGAACCTGCGCACCGCGCTCGGGGCCGTCTACGACCTCGAACGGCTGATCAGCCGCGTCTCGCTCGGCGCGGCCAATGCCCGCGACCTGCTCGCGCTCAAGCAGTCCTTCACCGCCCTTCCCCGGATCCGCGAGCACCTCGCCGGCTGCATGGCGAAGCTGATCTTCGCGATGACCGGCGACTGGGACGACCTTCAGGAGGTGCTCCAGCTCATCGACAGGGCCGTCTCCGACGATCCCCCCTATGCGCTGCGGGAAGGAAAGCTGATCAAAAAGGGTTTCAACGCGGAGCTCGACGAACTCCGGTCCATCAGCTCCGAAGGCAAGGGCTGGATCGCCGGCATCGAGCAGCGAGAGCGGGAGAGGACCGGCATCAACTCCCTCAAGGTGAGCTACAACAGGGTCTTCGGTTACTATATCGAGATAACCAGGGCGAACCTCGCAAACGTGCCGCAGGATTTTATCCGGAAACAGACCCTGGCGAACGCGGAGCGGTTCATCACGCCGGAGCTCAAAGAGTTTGAGGAGAAGGTCCTCGGAGCGGAAGAGAAAATTCTCGACCTGGAATACCGGCTGTTCCTGCAGGTTCGGGACAACGTCGCCGCGTCCACGGTCAGGGTCCAGGACATGGCGGGAAGGCTCGCGGTCATCGACTGCCTCGCATCCCTGGCGGAGGCTGCGGCCAGGAACAGTTACGCCAGGCCCATAATCCTCGAAGGCGACCTCCTGAAGATCGTGGAAGGCCGGCATCCGGTCATCGAACAGCTCGTGGAGGAGCGGTTCATCCCGAACGACACGGTGCTGGACTGCGAGGAGAACCAGATCATGATCCTGACCGGGCCGAACATGGCCGGCAAGTCCACCTACATGCGGCAGGTGGCACTGATCACGCTCATGGCGCAGATGGGCGGCTTCGTCCCTGCCCGGGAAGCGCAGATCGGGATCGTGGACCGGATCTTCACCCGCGTCGGCGCATCGGACTTCATCGCACGAGGACAGAGCACGTTCATGGTCGAGATGAACGAGACCGCCAACATCCTGAACAACGCCACGGACCGGAGCCTGATCATCCTTGACGAGATCGGAAGGGGCACGAGCACATTTGACGGCATCAGCATCGCCTGGGCTGTTGCCGAGCATATCCATACCAGGCTCAGGGCGCGGACGCTGTTCGCGACGCACTACCATGAACTAACGGAACTGGCGCTGACCATGGACCGCGTGAAGAACTGCACCGTGGCCATCAAGGAGTGGAACGACCAGATCGTTTTCCTGCGGCGCGTCGTCGAGGGCGGCGCCGACAAATCGTACGGCATCCAGGTTGCGCGGCTCGCCGGGCTTCCCGCGTCGGTCATCGACCGGGCGAAGGAAGTGCTTGCCAACCTTGAGCAGGCGGAGTTCAACGAGCTGGGAGAGCCGGTCGCCGCATCCCATCTCCCGGGAACGGGCGCGGGGGGCGGGCCGAAAGCACCAGGGAACGGGAAGGACGGCGAAGGGGCAGATGCGCCACAGCCCCAGCTCGGGCTGTTCGCGACCGAGGCCGGGCTCCTGTTCAAGGAGATCGCCGACCTGAACCTGGATGCCATGACGCCCCTGGACGCGATGAACAAGCTCCATGAACTGAAGAAAAAGGTGGAGGGTGACTCCTGATGCTGGTTGCCCGGGAAAGGAAAATCTACCGGAACTTCATACTCTCGACCGGCCTGGTCACGGCTCTGGTGCTGTCGGTCATCTTTCTCGATATGGCCTTCCGCACGCGGCAGCTCATGAACGAGGAGAACCTGATCCAGGCCCGTGTCCTGTTCAACACGATCGTGCTGACCAGAAAATGGAACGCCAATTACGGCGGTGTGTACGTGGAGAAGAGGCCCGGGGTAAGCTCCAATCCCTATCTCGAAGATCCGGACATCAGGACTTCCGAGGGAAAGGTCTTCACCCTCCGGAACCCGGCGCTCATGACCCGCGAGATATCGGAGTACGCCGCACGGGAAGGCCTGTTCCGGTTCCATATCACGAGCTTGAAGCTCCTGAACCCCGGGAACGCAGCCGATGTTTTTGAGACGGAGGCCCTGCGTGAATTTGAACGGGGAAATCTGAAGGAGATGAGCAAGGTAGAAAACAGCAACGGCCGGAGTTCCTTCCGGTATATGGCTCCGCTGTACGTGGATGAAAGCTGCCTGCAGTGTCACGGCCGCCAGGACTACCGGCTGGGAGATGTCCGCGGCGGCATCAGCATCACCTTCGATATCGAAGACCTGCAGAAAAAAATCAAGACGAACACATTCTGGATTTTCTTTTTCGGGATCACGAGCACGGCGATGCTCCTGGGTCTTATCGCCGTCTTCATGGCCCGGCTCATCAAGAAACTTGCCGATGCGCGGCAGCAGATAGAGCGGATCGCGATCACTGATGAATTGACCGGACTGTACAACCGTCGGCATGTCCTGGACCGGTTCGGCGAGGAGTTTGAAAAAAGCGCCCGGTTGAAGACAAACCTGTCCTGCATCATTGCCGATATCGACCATTTCAAAAACGTCAATGACCGCTACGGACATCTCAAGGGCGATGGCGTCCTGAAGGAAGTGGGCCGTCTTTTGAAGAGCACGGCGCGGGCCTACGACATCGCGGGCCGGTACGGAGGGGAAGAGTTCCTGATCATTCTGCCCGCTACCAGTCTTGAACAGGCCTGGAACTACGGGGAGCGGATCCGGATGCAGGTCAAGGAAACCATGATGGATGACGTGCAGGTTACCATCAGCATGGGAGTTACCGAAATCCAGGCGGGCGATGCGTCCATCGATGACCTGATCAGGCGGGCCGACGACGCCCTGTACCGGGCAAAGGATGCGGGCAGGGACCGGGTGGACTGGCTGCCGCGCTTCTGATCCGGCTGCAGCAGGCCGGGCCGGTTCTCGAATTTCCCATTGACACCCTGACCAGGTTTTGGTAATATCGTCCCTCTATTCCGCATTTGAAAGGAGCAGAACCAGCGATGCAGGTGATTCTTCGGGAAGATATTGATAAACTGGGCAAGATCGGCGACCTGGTGAAGGTTGCGGACGGGTACGCCCGGAACTATCTGGTGCCAGGGAAAAAAGCGATCGAGGCCACGCCGGACAACGTCCATGCCATGGAGCATGCGAAGAAAATGGTTGCCGACCGCCTTCGCAAGCTGAAAAAGGAAGCGGCAGCCGATGCCGACCAGATCAAGGGCCTGTCAATCGAGATCAAGGCCAAGGTCGGCGAGGAAGGCAAGCTCTTCGGCTCCGTCACGTCCATGGACATCATCGAGGCGGCGAAGGCCAAGGGCGTCACCATCGATAAGAGAAAGATCGTGCTCGAGGAGCCGATCAAGCGAGTGGGCGAATACACGATCACCGTGAAACTCCACGCCGACGTGACCGCCGACTTCAAGGTGTCCGTCACGGCTGCGGAATAGGCTGAGCGTACACGCTCCTCGCTTTCTTCCTGACACGTCCTACTCTCAAGGCTGGTGGATCCACACCAGCCTTCGTTTTTCCATTCCCCCGATGTACGTGGAGATGAACCATGGCGCTTGAGACCGAAATCTCCCTTCAAAAACTCCCCCCGCAGAACATCGAAGCCGAACAGATGGTGCTGGGCGCCATCATGATCGAGAATGACGCTATGAACAAGGTCGTGGAGCTCCTGTCGCCCGAGGATTTCTACAAGGACGCCCACCGCAGGATATTCAAGGTCATGATCGACATGTTCGAGTCGGGTGAGGCGATCGACCTCGTCACGCTGCCCGACGCGCTGCGCGGGAAGGTGGGCCTCGAGGCGATCGGCGGCGCGTCCTATCTCGCGGCCCTGGTCAGCATGGTCCCCACGGCGGCGAACATCAAGAACCACGCACGGATCGTACGTGAGAAATCGGTCCTGCGCAGGCTCATCCATTCCGCAACGGACATCGTCACCCAGAGCTACGACGACGCCCGCACGATCGACATCGACGAACTGCTCGACCGTGCGGAGAAGTCCATTTTCGAGATCGCCCAGAACAAGATCAGGGACTCCTTCGTGTCCATGAAGAACATCGTAGGGCACAGCTTCGCAATCGTGGAACGGCTCTACGAACGGAAGGAAATGGTCACCGGCCTCCCGACGGGGTTCGTGGACCTCGACGAGCGGACGTCCGGCTTTCAGCCGAGCGACCTGATCATCATTGCCGGGAGGCCGTCGATGGGCAAGACCGCCTTCGTCCTGAACATCGCGGCCCACGCGGCGATCGACAAGGGGAAATCGGTCGCGATCTTCAGCCTGGAAATGTCCAAGGAGCAGCTCGTTCTCCGGCTCCTCGGCTCCGAGTCGCGGGTGGACGCGCACCGGCTGCGGACGGGCCATCTTTCCGAGCGGGACTGGCCGGCGCTCTCGAACGCTGCCGGACGTCTCGCCGAAGCGCCCATCTTCATCGATGACACGGCGGCCATCTCCGTGCTCGAAATGCGGGCAAAGGCAAGACGGCTCAAGGCGGACCAGGGAGTGGACCTGCTCATCGTGGACTACCTCCAACTCATGCGCGGAAGGGGAGACGAGGGCAGCCGCGAGCAGGAAATCTCCAACATCTCCCGTTCGCTCAAGGCTCTCGCCAAGGAGCTCCAGATACCCGTGGTCGCACTCTCCCAGCTGAACCGGGCCGTGGAAACTCGCCCGGGGAGGGAGAAGCGGCCGATGCTGGCGGACCTCCGTGAATCCGGCGCGATCGAACAGGACGCGGACGTGATCCTCTTCATCTATCGCGACGAGGTATACAACAAATGCGAGTGCCCCCACGACGGCGAATGCCTCTGCGGAAGAAGGGGCGTGGCCGAGGTGATCATCGGCAAGCAGAGAAACGGCCCCATCGGTAAGGTGGACCTGACGTTCATCAACCGGTATACGCGGTTCGAGAACGCGGAAAAGCGGTTCTAGAAAGAAGCACCGGCTGCCAGGCGTTGGATTATCCATAAGCATCAGCTCCAAATTAGTATGGTAACGTCGTGACGGGATGTTGTTTGTAGTTGAGGATATACAATTTCAGGAGGGCTTCCTTGGCTTCGGAAAAGGCGGCAATCACCGATAGGCTGCAGAAGTATATTGATAAGGCCGAGTGGAAATCGGCCATTGCCGAGATGGAGAAGCTGTTTGCCATCGACCCCGACCCCATCGTGCGGGTCCGGATCGGCGATGCACGCCAGAAACTGAATCAGAAAGCGGAAGCCATAAAAGAATACATGACCGCCGCCCACCTCTATGCCGAGAAGGGGTTCGTGGTCAGGGCCCTGGCCCAGTACAAGCTGGCGCTGCGACTCGATCCGGGGAACCGGGAGGCCCAGCAGAGGATGGAAGGCCTGCATTCGAACAAGACAGTCTCTGAGCTCAAGCTCGAACCGACCGTGGAAGGAGAAGCGCAGCCCACCCGGAGCGTGATCCCGCTGTTCTCCGACCTGACCCAGGAGGAGTTCAACGAGTTCACGAAGCGCATGATGATCCATACCGTCCCAGCGGGCAAGCCTATCGTCCGGGAGGGGGAGGCAGGCAGCTCCGTCTACATCGTCACGCGGGGATCGGTAAGGGTCTATTCCTCTATCCAGAACAAGCGCGTCGATCTCGCGGTGCTCCAGGCGAGCGATTTTTTCGGCGAGATCGCCTTCCTGACCGGGAATCCCCGGACCGCTACGGTCGAGGCGGCGGAGCCGACCGATTTGCTCGAGGTGGCCGAGGAGGATCTCAGGGACGTGATCCAGAAGTGGCCCCGCGTCAAGGAAGTGCTGCAGAACTATTACGAGGAACGCGTGAAGGGCACCATGGAAAAAATGAAAGGCGCTCTGTAGTATTCGGCACCGTCGCGCAGGCCGAGTGGTTTCTTCGGCGGGAAGAAAAGGTTCAGGAGCCGAACAAGTAACGTCCACACACGATGAGGTGCCTATGCGCCGTCATCCGGCGGTTGCAGGACAGTTTTATAAGGGAACGGCTGAAGGGCTCAGGCAGCAGGTGGAGTCCTTTGTTGTCCCCGCAGCCGAAAAAGTCCGGGCACTGGGCATCCTCTCCCCCCATGCCGGTCTCATGTATTCCGGCACCGTGGCAGGGGCGGTCTACTCACGGCTGGATCTGCCCGACACTTTTATCCTGATCGGGCCGAACCATACGGGTCTTGGCGCGCCAATCTCGATCATGGCCAGGGGCAGTTGGGAAACGCCGCTCGGAACCGTTGCTATCGACGAGGCTCTGGCCGGCATACTGTTGTCGAGATCCTCCCGCATCCGCGAAGACTCCCTGGCCCACCTGCATGAGCATTCTCTCGAGGTCCAGCTCCCGTTCATCCAGTACTTTAAGAAAGACTTCTCCATGGTGCCCATCCAGATGATGGACACCAGGCTTGAGACCTGCCTTGAACTGGGCCGGGCCGTGGCCGAGGCGATCAGGGACCGGATGGGCAGCGAGAGACAGGGGACGAAGGACGAGAGATCGGGCAATGTCCTCATTGTGGCGAGTTCCGACATGAGCCACTATGAAGCGGCGTCAATTGCAAAGGAGAAAGACCAGAAAGCAATAAAGCAGATCCTGAACCGCGACCCCGCAGGCCTCTACCGCACGATCAGAGAATACGGTATCACCATGTGCGGCTACGGTCCCGCCGTCGCGATGCTGACCGCCTGCAACGAACTCGGCGCCACCCGGGCCGACCTGGTAAAATATACCAACTCCGGGGAGGTGAGCGGGGACTTTGATCGGGTTGTGGGGTATGCCGGTATCATCGTTTCGTAATCTCCCTCCTTCTTATTGCCGTAAATATAGGTAAAAACAAAAAATAATAGCATACCGTCATTTTAGCGCTACCCTCTTATCGTAATCTTCATCATGATACATACCCCTGTTAAGGAGGTTCATGATGAAGATCAGGAAAGAGAACGGGATCAGCCTGGTAGAACTGATGGTCGTGATTTCTATTGTAGCCATACTGGTCGGGTTCACATCGGTCGGGAGGGACGTTATCCGAAGAGGTCAGGTCATGGGCGCAGCCAAACAGCTCCTCGCGGACCTTCAGCATGCGAGAATGGATGCCATGACGCAAGATTCGAGAGGCTTTGGCATTCGTTTCGCTTCTTCCAAATCATACGCTGTCTTTCAGTTTAATGACTGTAATAATGATTTCAACTATGATGCAGGCACCTGCCCGGGCGGGACGCGGGAGGAGGCGAACCCGGTTCTTCGTACCCTGCCGGGAACGGTCATTCTGAACAAATCCGACCTAAAAACGGACATCAGCAATGAAGTCAGAATCTTCGATCGTTTCGGCAGGTCGCGTCAGGAAACGGGAGGCGTGGGCGGTATAACGGTTATCGTGAGCGACTCAGCAACCCCGGGGATGGTCCATTGCATCAAGATAAGCGCGAGCAGAGTCATCGAGGGCCGATGGAACGGGGGAGAGTGTACTATGTGATAAGCTATTTTATAGGCATGCAATGAGAAATCGAAACCGGTAACGGTCCACCCCATCCGAAAACTTATCTTTCATACCGCATGAATCTGCGCCCCGGCATGGATTGCTATTCTCTGTGACGGGGCTTCTTTTTTTTCTCTCCTCTCCGTAGGCAACTGTGGCGGCTTTCCTCCTATGTCGTATATCGTAATAAATTGAAAAAAAATGCTGATGGATTTGCGTATGTATTTCATTACATACCTGAGGAACAACAGCACATTCCAGGGTTAGTCTTGCCTGGCTAACATGCTGAAAAGACGTATTTGCTGTATGGCATTCGCATTGCAAAGCTTGAGGTCAGAATGAACATTTTTATTAATAGAATGTACGATTTACGACGCGGTATAAAGGACGAAAGGGGCTTCAGCCTCGTCGAGGTCGTCGTGGTAGTGGCCATCATCGGCATACTGGCTGCGATCTCGATGGAGAGCATGGACCTGGTTCGCAGGGAGCGTGTGTCGAGCGCCTCAAAACGACTGTTGGGCGATCTGCAAGGCGTCAGAATGGACGCCATGAGCACGGGACCCTCCGGCACAATGGATGCCATGCAATACATTCGGGGGGCAGGCATCCGGCTTGTGTCTTCGAGCCAGTATGTGACCTTCAAGTTCAATGACTGCAATCAGGACTACATATACAGCAGTACCAGCTGCACCGGCAGCACACCCGAGGAGTACCTCTCCACTACGGTGACTCTTCCGAACAATGTCCAGCTCTTTACCGCTCCTACCAGCACTATCGTGCTATTCGATCATCTCGGGATGGCGCATAAGTACGACTGGACCAGCCTGGGGGGATCGCCCATAGTCTTCGTTGTACAGTGGCCATCGCTAGCATCATACTGCATCAATGTAAGCAACAACAAAATCAGAGAGGGGTCCTGGGATGGGACAACCTGCAACGAAAAATAAGGGATTTACCCTGGTCGAGATGATGATGGCCATCGTGATCATTATGGTTTCCATGATGGCTCTGGTCACCATGATGATGATGTCGATGAACGCCAATCTGGCGAATGACATGCGAGGCGCCGCGGTGAGGGTCACCAACCAGACCGCCGAGGCCCTCCTTGCTATCCCGACTACTCCGGATTCTGCCGTAGACCCGCTGCTGTCCGCAGGAACGCATTCGCGGATCGCGGGCGATTCCGCCAATCAGGACAGCCGGGGGTTCCCGAAGATCCAGCAATCTATACGAGGAACATCTCAGTCTTTCAATATCCAGTGGAGCGTTACGGACACGACCTCCACGGTCAAACAGATAGAGGTCAATGTCGGCTATCAAAATCTGAAAACAGGCCAGACCTTCACCAACTCGGCGTTAGTGTTTAAGCACTCGTCAGGAATGTAAGGAAGCAGCCGGTCCGGAGGGCAGGAGCGAATGATGATTCAAACAGTGAACAAGCCGGCCTCGGCATTAGTCAATTCCATCAGGACCCATCGCGGCTTTTCGCTGATCGAGCTGGTCATTGCCTTGGCCATTTTCGCGACCGTCATCGTCGGCCTGTACAAGGTGTATGACGTCCAGTTCAGCCAGCAGGTAAAGGAATATCGCGTGGCGGAGTCCTCGATGGAACTGGGGATCGCAAAGAACCTCATCGAGCGCGACCTCATCATGGCGGGATACGGCATCATGGATGATTATGGGACGACCGGGTTTACAGCACGGGCGGCCAGCGCAGCAGAGGGAACGGGTCCTGGCGGATCCGACAAGTTGACGACGCAGGGAACTGCATTGGGCATCGGCTCCCGGGCCGCGCAGGAGTGGGCCGATGTTACAGCGACAGCGCCGACGCTTACGTTCTCCAGCAGCACCGACGCCCGGGAGAATCTCATTTCCGGCGATAGGATCATTATCACGAATCCCTCGGGAACGAGCGGCAAGACGATCCTAACCCAGGCCGGCCAATGGTATTTTCAGTACAATGGTCAGGGCAACATGCCTACGGTCAAGAGCTCGCCCAGCACGTCCTTTACGTCTCTCCAGACCGGGCATGTATTTTACGGCCTCAATACTTCGAGCGAGACGGACGCAACATTTCCTTATTACACGGTTCTCTATTCCCTGGGATCAATTACGAATAATCCATCCTACTGCGCTCCCGGGACTTACAGCCTTTTGCGGGCGGAAAGCAGGACATCCAACAATCCGACAGGCGGAGACCCGGTCATAAGCTGCGTGCTGGATTTTCAGGTCGCTTTCGGGCTTACGGACAACATTGCGAGCCTCGATCCATCCAAGGCGCTGAATTATCCGATCAATTACTGGGACAATGGCGGTGTCAACAAGGCTGCGGCATATACGCCAAAGGAGCTGAACCAGCGCTTGAAACAGATACGGGTATACATCCTGGTCCAGGAGGGGAACAAGGACTTGACCTATAACTATGTAAATCCCGATCCGAATGCCGCGGCTCCGGACAAGATCAGGGTCGGTGAATTAGGCCTTGCTGGCGGTGCAACGGGCAGGGATTTTCAACTAAGCGCAGCTCAGCGGCAATACCGGTGGAGAGTGTTAACCATAGTAGTTACGCCGAGGAATATTCGAGGATGAAGAGGGAGTATCGATGATGCAGAACACCCGAACTAGCGAGCGCCTGGAAGAAATCGGGATACGATTGAAACGTACCCTAGGTCAATCAGCACTCAAGAACCAGCAGGGCTTTGCGCTGGTCACCGCCATCATTATTTCCGTCGCGGTGTTCGTGCTGATCACGGGGATGCTGTATTTTGCCACCAAGTCGACGACCATGTCCGGGGTAGGCAAACGGTACGCCACTGCCTGCGAAGCCGCGGACGGCCTTGCTGAGATCATGAAAGACGCCATCATGCATTCTGACAGCCCTCCGGCCGGTGTTCCTGCAATCTGCTCCGGCAGTGGGGAAAACTATAACTTCTCCTATGCCGTGGGGACTCAATCCACGCCTTGCACCATGAGTCTCACGCTGCCGGGGGCCGTTGGCACGATCTATCAGGCCTTGGTCAATATCAACATGACGGCCATCGCCCGGTCAGGAGGATACAGTGCCGAGTTCCCGCCGAGGGGCTATGCTGGAGGCGGGAACGGCACTTCCGAGATATTCAGGATAGACCTGAAGGTCACGGGGCCGAATAATACTCAATGCGAGAATTCCATTCTGTACCGCTATTTTAACTGATGAGACAGGACAGGAGGATGTTGATATGAAAGAGCTGATAAAAGGCCGGGCCATGAACGAAAAATCAGGATGTGATGCGGTGCCTTTCCGTGCCCTTGTCGGCCAGGATTGGCTGGCGCACCGGCTGCTTCCGGTCATGATGATACTGTCCCTGGTGCTCATGTGGTCATCCCTGCAGACTTCATTTGGGCAGGATCGCGTCGTAAAGGCCGAGGGCATCGTGACAGCGGTAGCAGACGAAGCGGTCTTTATCGATCGCCGAGGATATATAATCAACCGGACGACCAAGGTATTCGATGTGAACGGCAAGCGGGTCAAGATGGACGACCTTCAATATCCCGTGAAGGTCAAGTATGAATACCTGTACACTGATAAAGGCCCGCTCGTTCAGGTTTTAAGGGCTGTCGGTCAATAGCGTGACGAACACAGAAGAATGAGGTGATACCATGAATTGGAATAATTCCATACGAAAAGGGGTTGTGGTCTCCGGCCTGTGCATCGTCCTGGCGATTACTTCCACTGCCCCGGCCATGGCCGCCGCCATGTCTGATTACTGTTCGGTGCCGCCATTTCTGAGCAGCTCGCAGGCTTCGCCGAACGTGATGATCATGCTTGACGACTCGGGCAGTATGAACGATCACCCCTTCACCGGCACCTTTAACCCAAAGCAGTTCCTGAGCGGGTACTATTTCGGTTATTTTGATCCGACCAAGATGTACAAGTACGACAGTGTGAACAAGATGTGGAAGATCTATTCCGGATTCGATCCGGGCACAACCTATGCCGACACGACACAACCTATTGCGAGTGGCAATCTGCTGAACTGGGCTGTTACGCGCAAGATGGAGGTGGCCAAGAAGCTGCTCGTGGGCGGGAACCCCGGCATCGTAAGCGGAACCCCCAATCCCCGCACGGTGACCGCGCCCAATACCATAAAGCTCTATACCGAAGATGACAGTTCTTCGAACAATGTCAGCTTTGACAACTCGACTGCGAATTCGCTCGTAACATCTTTGTCGTGGACTGCCCCCTACCTGGTGCCCGGCTACAGCGATGTCATTTACCCGTTCAACGGCAATTTCTGGTACAAATTGGGGAAAAACGGATGCTCCTCGGGCCCGGCCTGTTCGAGCCTGTCGCTCACGCCAATAAACACCGGGACCACCACGTCGACCCTCTACCCGAACGGTGACATCAGCGTGGCATCCAACTGGAAAAGAATGAACAACCTGACGACTTCCGCAACCGGATCGTATTATACCTATGTTGATGAGACCACCCAGGACAGCGATGCCACAACAATTGCGAACCGCGTTGATACCAATCCGGTTATTTTCAATTATGGGCCAAATACCGTCGATCTGTCAGGTCACACCATCCAGGATGTGAACGTCGTGGTGACCGCCAGAATGGTTGACGGAACGACCGGGGCATGCTTATCAACCAGCAGTACCACCGGCTGTTATCTTACAAATCATAACAATACGTGTAATGGCAACAGCTGCGGCTTTAATAACAGTGAAACTAAATGCCGCAATACTCAATGTGAAATATCTGGCACTAATTTCGGTACCTGTGCAGACCGCAACAACAGCGGTGCCAACTGTAGTTGGCAAACTATTGGCGGCATTACTCAGTGTGCCCCTGCCAGCACAACCACAGTAGCCACGAGAGCGATCCAGGGAGTGCTGTCGATAGGGACCGGCACCACGGCGAACTGGGCTTCCACATTCACGAACCTGAATAATACGAGCAGCACCTACAATAAATATGACACGTACACCTTCACCTGGTCGACCAATCCTGCGACAGGCAAGGCCTGGTCGTTCAACGACATCATAAGCGGCGCTTCCACCACGACGCTGCTCGCCGGATTCGGGGTCCAGAACAACGGCTCCGATGTGTACAGCGGGCCGACGGTGAGCTGCTATGTCAACATTTCGCAGGTCTATTTATACGTCGATGCCACAGAGCCGAGCGGCGGACCCTATAGCCTCGTGGTAGACACGGGGCAGCAGTCGATCACCGGGATGCTCGACACCCTTTCGAGCGGGGTCAGGTTCGGCCTGGCAACGTACGGAGACAACTCGAACGGCGCCAAGGTATTGGCCCCCGTGGATTTCAGCAATATGGACGCCATCGCAAAGCAGACCATTCTCATGTCAGCGAACGGCAACACGCCGCTTGCCGAATCCGAATACGAACTGCTGAACTATTTCAGCCAGGTCTCGCCGAAGTTCGCTTCAAACGATTATACCGCGAGCAAAAACACCAACAACGACCCCTACTACTTCATGTATTCCCACCTGGCATCCCATGGCACGAGCACGGCAAACGATGTGTATGTGCCCTGCGCAAAGTCGTATATTCTTCTGATGTCCGACGGAGAGCCGACGGCAGATGATTATAAGAACGCGAGCGGGGGGACGGTCAGCAAGCCCACGGGATTTACTACCGACCGATTTGTTACCGGCAGTTATCTTGATGACCTGACGCTCTGGGGCAGGACAACCGATATGCGCCCGGGGACCTGCAGCGGGGCTTCGTCAACATGGACGTTTCCCTGCATCCCGTCCCCGCCCGATCAGGTCGTTGTTACCTACCCGATCTTTCTGTTCGGAACAGGGTCCGCTATCATGCAATCTGCCGCCCTCAACGGCGGATTTACCGGGCAGCCGGTAAGCGGCTTGCCGCCCTGCCTGGATCCGGCAAATCCAACCAAATTGAAAAGCGGCTACACGCAGAATGACCTGAAAGCCTGCTTCCGGTTCGCGAGCGATAATACGAGCGGCATCCTAAATCCCATGCCGCCCTGGGGCACCGGTGATGACCCGCCCATCACCTACTATGAGGGCTCGGACGCCTACGCGCTCCAGTCATCGCTTACCGCGGCCATCGCGGATATGATGAAGAGGTCGGCGTCGGGTACGGCGGTCTCCGTGCTCACGACATCGTCGCGGGGCGTGGGATCCATGCTCCAGGCTTACTTTCTGCCGATCAGACAGGAAGGGCAGAGGCAGGTTACATGGACCGGGTACACGCAGAACCTGTGGCTCTATGATGACTTGAGGGAGGATACTAATTCTAACAAACAGCTCGATATGACTGGTGACCCGAATACTCAAGATAAAGTATTGAAGATGTACTTTGACCCATCGCTGAACCAGACCATGGCTGCCAGGTTCAATACACGGGCTGACGGCACCAGCCCGTCGGCAGATGCTTCGCAGCCCGGGACCATGGCGTCTTGCATACCTGATTCTACGATCCAGTTTTCAGACATCAACTACCTTTGGGAGGGCGGAGAAAAACTGGCCCTGAAGCGCCCCTCCGCAAGGACCATTTTTACCTCGAGCAAGGTCATACGCGGCTCTTCTACGACGAATACATTCACGACCACCGATTTCTCGGTTACCAGTCTCTTGACGAACCCTACATTCAGCACGGCGCTCAATCCGGACAGCGTGTATTCGGCCGAGAACATCGTCCGCTACATCAGGGGAGAGTGCCTGGAAACTGGCCAAACAGATAATAACGCCTGCGGCAGCACGGCGAATTCCACGTACCGGGACCGGAGGGTTACCGTTCTGGACAACAGTAATCAGAATATGGGGAACCCGAATGGCAACGTATGGAAACTGGGCGATATCATCACCTCAACGCCCCAGGTCCTCGGCAACATGTCAACGTATACCTATGATAGTAACTATAATGATAAAACCTTTTACGACTATACGCACGCCAATAATTATCTGCAGCGGTCCAGCATGGCGTTCATCGGCGCGAACGACGGCATGCTGCATGCTTTCAGGGTCGGCTATCTGAAACAAAAGACCGATCCCGGCGGGCTGGCGGACAATGTCTGGGCTCTGTTCAAGAACTTTTTCTCCGACAGCGACAGCACCAACAACCTGCTCGGGGACGAAAAGTGGGCGTATATTCCGTTCAACGCCTTCCCCTATTTGAAATACCTTGCCGACCCCACGTACTGCCATATCTACTATAATGACCTTCCGGTGTACCTGGTCGACGTGAGCATCGGCGGGAGCTCGGACCAGCCGACGGACACGAAGACTGCAAGCACCTGGAGAACGGTCGTCATCGGCAGCATGAGGTTCGGTGGCTGCGGAGGGGCGTCGCCCCAGTATCCGCCGACTGGCGCGAGCGCTACGGTAGGGTTCTCCGCCTTTTACGCCATCGATGTCACCGATGCTGAAAATCCGGTGCCCATGTGGGAATTCTCGGACGCGGACCTTGGCTATGCCACGAGCTATCCGGGCATCATACGGACGGGCGATGGCTCGACCAACGGGAACTGGTACGTCGCGATCGGGTCGGGTTCTCAGAATTTGCCCAAGACCGCGCAGGACATTTCCCGGAGCACCCCAGGGTATGTCTATCTTCTCAACCTCAAGACGGGCGACCTAGTCAAGAAAATAGCCCTCGACCATAATGCGATCGTGAGCGATATCCTGTCCGTGGACATCAACAACGACTACGCATCGGAGAAGATCTATTTCGGGACATCCTATTACAGCTCAGGATGGAAGGGGAAGGTGGTCAGCATCGACATCCCGAACGCACAGTTGTCGTCGTCATCGACCACGACGGTCCATTATCTCTTCACGGGTAATTACCCCATCACGGCGAAGCAGGACGTCGCCCTTGACGATGCCGTCCCCAGAAATACCTGGGTCTATGCAGGCTCGGGCAAGTATTTTTACGACGGCGATGCCGCAGACAGCTCGCAGCAGGTATTCATGGGGTTCAAGGACCTGGGCCTTTCATCGAACCTCACGGTCACGGCATTCGACGACAGGACACTCACGTCGACGACGGGCAGCGTGGTCAGCGGGGCTACGGCCACGGTCTGCGCTTACGATGCCACGATCGACGGTGGAACGCAGAAGCCCAAGGGCTTCAGTCTCCAGCCCATCGTGACCGCGATTACGCCCGACACCGTGACTGCACCGTCGACAACGGGATGGTACCTGAAACTAGTTACGACCCCGGCCGCGGAGCGAGTCATATCCCGCCCCCGGGCAGTCGGAGGCCTGGTCGACTTTCTTACCTATTTGCCCAACGGCGACCCGTGCAATGCGGGAGGAAATTCGTACCTTTATTCCGTGGGATATACCACAGGCACTGCTCCTTCGACCATCTCGATCTACAGCCCGGGTATCACGAACGGGACGACCGGCCATGTGACGGTCGCGAAAGGCATCCTCATGGGACCCGGAGCTCCTCCGATGGGCGAGTCCATCATCATCGCGCCGAAGATCGACAACAGCAATACCTTCGGAAAGAAGGTGCAGGTATCTACGGGCGTCATCGTCGAACTGACGGACAATCCGCCCATCGACACGACATCCCGGGTCATTCACTGGCTCAGAAAATAGGGCCTGACAATCCGGCAAGAGATCGGGATGAGGCTCCGGTCTCCGGCGCCTCATCCGCAGTTTGTTAACGGTCAGCCATATATCGAAGAGGTTACGTGCAGAGAAAAAGAAAAAAATTAATCCGAGTGGAGCGAGTAGCTCCTCCGGCTGAAAAGGGCCAAAAGAAGAAGGTCTCTTTGATCGCGGCAATCGTTCTGCTTGTGATATCCGGCGCCTTTCTCGGCTACGCGGCTCTTCGTACCAGACCCGGAAGCAATGCGGCCGCGGTCAACGGCGGGATGCCGACGAGCCCTTCGGGATCCGAATCGGCACGGGCATCCGGAACTCCTGGGCTGGCCTCGGCCGTCATAACGCCGGAGAATCCCACAACAGATTCGCAGCTCAGCCTCGATTATTCGGGGCAGGGGCAGGATGGCGTTGCAGCGAACTGCCGTTTCCGGTGGTATGTGAACGGGAGGGTCATCCAGGAAGGACCGTCGCCCACTCTTGCGCCGGAAAACTTTAAAAAGGGATCGATCGTATGTGCGGAGATCATCCCGGGCGATGCTTCCGGAGAGGGGACAGCCTATCGGACGCCCGAGGTTGCCATCGGCAACCGTCCGCCGGTTGTTAGTTCGGTCACGCTGGTCCCCGTCCATGCTCCCGTCGATACTGTGGTCAGGGCCGAGGTCGCAGGTCAAGACCCGGACGGGGACACGGTCAGCTATACCTACCAGTGGGGATTGAACGGGAAGTACGTCACAGGCCCGGGAAAAGAAAACACCTTCTCGACCGCCGGACTGCATAAGAAGGACAAGCTTTATGTCACGGTTACCCCGTCCGACGGCTATAGTACGGGAGCGCCAAAAGCCTCGGATATCAGCTTTCTGTCCAATTCTGCTCCCCGGATCACCTCTTCGCCGAATTATGAGATCGTGAACGGGCTGTACACCTACCAGGTGACCGCTGTGGATCCCGACAACGACAGCATCACCTTTAGCCTTCTGAAAGGGCCGCAGGGAATGACGATCGACAGTGCCAGCGGCCTGATACGCTGGGAGACGCCGAAGGACGCGGCAGGGAGGCAGGAGATCCCGATAAAGATCTCCGCAGACGACGGAGACGGCGGCACTACTTATCAGGATTTTTCGATAATACTCGAAATGAAACAATAAGTTCACTGCTTCCTATTTCACGCCGCTTTTGTATTGAAATTTCCCTCCCATTCACGTAGTATCGGTCTCTCGCTTGCAGATCCGTTCACAACGCGAACTATCAAAAATGAAGGAAACACAGGAATGGCAGAGCAAAAGATCATCCTCGCATCGGCCTCGCCGCGCCGGCGTGATCTGTTGCAGCAGATCGGGTTGACGTTCACCATCGACTCGGCTGACGTGGATGAGACCCTTCTCCCGGGGGAGGGACCCGAACCGTACGCGGTGCGTGTCGCGCTCGACAAGGCCCGGGTGGCCGCGGCGAAGGCCGGGTCGGGGATCGTCATTGCCGCGGACACGATCGTTGTCCTGAACGAACTGATCCTCGGCAAGCCCGCCGATGCCGGTGAGGCGGTGCGGATGCTGTCCCTGCTTTCAGGCAGGCGCCACAGCGTGATCACGGGCCTTGCGGTCATGGATGCGCTCTCGGGTATGACCCGCTCTGCGGTGTCCGTGACTTCGGTCTGGTTCAGGCAGCTTAGCCAGTCCGAGATCAGGTCTTATGTGATTTCCGGAGAGCCCCTGGACAAGGCAGGCGCCTACGGCATTCAGGAAAAGGGTGCGCTGCTGGTGGACCGGATCGAGGGGTGTTATTTCAACGTTGTCGGTCTTCCTCTTTCCTTGCTCGGAAAGATGCTCCCTGAGTTCGGGGTCACTCTTTTTTGAACGCCGGCATTGGTTCGTTCTCCCTGCAGCAGCGGGCCCCCACGGATCCCTTACCCGCCTTGGCGGCCAAAAAGAAGAACAAAAAAATAGTGTAAGCAGCTTGACAAGCATCGATTATCATTCTAAACTATTAGATAGACTAAAGTATGGGGGTGATATATTGTGGCTGCTATTCGAGTAATGGTTGTGGAAAATGATCCGGGACAGGCGGACATGATAAAAGCGGCCTTGGATCAGCACGAGGACTTTGAAATAACAGCGATTGCAACAACAAGGGAAGCGGCGCTCAGGCAGATCGCGACCGGGCCCGATGTAGTGATCCTGAACCCTGAAGTGCTGAAGCAGCACACCCTTTCCCGCTTCCTGCATTCGCTGCAGACGAGGTCCCAGGCATCCCGAGTGATCTGTGTGCTGAAAGAGTCACCGACCGAGGAGAGCGCCATTTCGGACATCAAGGCGGGCATTCGAGGAATTCTCAAGATTGGCGACCCACCGTCCATCATCGCCAAGGCCGTACGTTCCGTCCATGAGGGAGAGATCTGGGCCGAGCGCAGGATTCTCGAAAAGGGCATTGCCAAGCCGATGCTTCTGCCCGAGACGCTTCAGACCCATGTGCCCGGACTGCCGCCGCTCACGACTAGGGAGATGGAGATGCTGACCCTGGTGCTGCAGGGCGCGACAAACAGGGAAATCGCCGACAGGAGCAGTATCAGCGAGCGAACGGTAAAGACCCATCTGTATCGCGTTTACCGGAAACTCAGGGTCAAGAGCAGGACCAAGGCTATCGCACTCTTGTCTCATGCCTAGTTCGGCCTGAGAAGACGGTTCTCCTCACAATATCCGCTCAGGGGATGATGAACAAAAAGCCGTGGGCGTGGGGGAGAGAGCCTGTATTGTCATGTCATGGATTTATTACATAGCTTTAAACAGGACTTTTGGCGCCCCAAGGTAAGAAGGGGCGCCTTTTTATTCTACTCTGTGCGCGGGCTTGACCATCCGCCGGAATCACGGTATGATGGCATATGCTTCTCACGTCTATCATCCTGCTCCTCTATCTGCTGTTTATCGGCATCGGCTACTGGCTGAAATATCTGAATCTCTCCTATTTAAAGAAGCATGGCAGCAGCGTGCCTCTCGAATTCGAGGGAGCGATCGATCCGGAACTCCTCCGGAAGATATCCGCCTACACCATTGAGAACAGCCGTGCCGGCCTTGCAGAATCTATCGTCAGCAATGCGATCCTGCTCGTTTTCCTCTTTGGCGGGCTGCTCGGCCTGTATGACCGATGGATCGCCTCCCTGAGTTCATCATTCAGAACCTCGGGCCTGCTGTTCGCTCTCTGTCTCTATCTGGCCCAAACGGCCATCGACCTGCCCTTCAGCATCTACCATCATTTCACGCTGGAAGAGCGGTATGGCTTCAATACCATGACGGTCCGGCTCTGGCTCACGGACCTGGTCAAGTCTCTCGCGATCTCGCTGGTCCTGGGGGGGCTGGTCATTGCCGCGACACTTACGCTGGTCTCAGCCAGCCCGTCCTGGTGGTGGTTCTGGGTCTGGGCATTCCTGCTTGCGGCGGGCGTGTTCCTGATGTACATTTCGCCGACCCTGATCGAACCGCTCTTCTTCAAGTTCGAGACCGTGAAGGCGGAAGGGCTGGAAGAGGGGATCCGCGAATTGATGGCCCGCGCCGGCCTTACGGTGAGCCGTGTGTTCCAGGTGGACGCATCGCGCAGAAGCCGTCATTCAAACGCCTATTTCACGGGCATCGGCCGGGTAAAGCGGATCGTCCTCTTTGATACGCTGATCCAGCAGATGTCCCGCGAGGAAATCCTCGCCGTCCTCGCCCACGAGGCGGGGCATTGGAAGAGGAAACATGTGCTTAAGCGGATCGTTCTGACCGAGACATTTGCATTCGTCGGCCTGTTCGTTGCGTACCATCTCGTCCGGTGGAGCGGTCTTCCCGGCCTCATCGGCTTGCAGCAGGCTTCGTTCTACGCCCGGGCCATGATCGTTATTTTCCTGGGCTCCCTGGTAACCTTCCCGCTTACGCCCCTGTTCAGCCATCTTTCGCGGCGCGATGAACACGAAGCGGACCGGTTTGCAGCGGAGCTTTCCGGCAATCCCGAAGCCATGGCCTCATCGCTCGTCAAGCTCTCGCGCGAGAACCTGTCCAACCTTCACCCGCACCCCCTGTACGCTGCCTTCTTTTACTCGCATCCGCCGGTAGTTGAGCGGATCAGAAGCCTGAAAGGACAGAACGCAGAAGACAGGGGACAGAAGGCAGAAGCCGGATAAGAGACAAGCTTCATTGCATTTCGTCAGTCATCCGGCTATTTGTGAGATCTGCTCAGTTTTTTCCAATTGACCGCTGTTGCGCCGATATGTTATTGTTTCTCCATGGCAAAGTCCGCTGCGATCATCCGGCTCGAACAGAAGATACAGCGCCTTCATACCCTCATCGACGTCAACAGCCTCATCAGTTCCTCGCTCAACCTGGACCAGATCCTCGAGAACGTGATGACCATATCGAAGCAGGTCATGAATGCCGATGCGTCCAGCCTGATGCTGATCGACGAGAAGACGAACGAGCTCGTGTACCAGGTGGCCCTGGGGAGCGTCGGCGAGAAGCTCAAGCAGGAGTTCCGGCTCAATCTGGGGCAGGGGATCGCGGGAACGGTGGCGCAGGAAGGGAAGCCACTCCTGCTCGAGGACGCCTATACCCACCCGAAGTTCTTCCGAGGCCATGACGAGGCGACCGGCTACCGCACGAAATCCATGATCACGGTGCCGCTCATGGTCGGCGACCGGATCACCGGCGTTGCCCAGGTGATAAACCGGCTGGATGACAGGCCCTTTGACAAGGATGACCTGGAGCTCTTCATCGCGCTCTGCAGCATGGCGGCGATCGCGATCGAGAACGCAAAAATGCACCGCAGCCTCATGGAGAAGCAGCGGCTCGTGAAGGACATGGAATTCGCCCGGACCGTGCAGGAGAGCTTCCTCCCGCAGCAGGCGCCGGAGATCGCGAACTACCGCTTCAGTGCCCACTACACGCCGGCCCAGGAAGTGGGCGGTGATTTCTATGATTTTATCCGCCTCGACCGGGAGCGGACCGGCATCGTGATCGGCGACGTCTCGGGCAAGGGGGTTCCCGCGGCCCTTTACATGGCCAAGCTCGGGAGCGATCTCAGGACCCTTGCCTTCACCGAAGGGGACCCGGCGTCGGCGCTCCGGCAGCTGAATGCCGTCCTGGTCGAGCGGGGCCGGCGAGGCATGTTCGCCACGCTGCTCTATATCGAGCTCGATTCCGCGGCAGGGTCCGTCACCCTGTCCAACGCAGGGCATTTGCCGCCGCTCGTTAGAAAAGCAGGCGGTGCGGTGGAGAGGCTGTCCGGGGCCGGTGGTGCGCCGCTCGGCATTCTCGGAGGTATTCAGTTCGGACAGGAAACGAAGACCCTGGAGCCGGGCGACCTGATGGTCCTTTACACGGACGGGATCATCGAGGCCATGAATGCCGCTGGCGAGCAGTACGGGTATGAACGCTTCGAAGAGATCGTCCGCGCGGGCCCGTCTGATCCTGATGCCGTGAAATCGGCGATCCTTGCCGACGTGAATCGTTTTACCGGACTGAGCCCGCAGCATGACGATATGACGCTTGTCTGCTTCGGGGCGCTGACGTAACGGAACACCAGGATGGAAAACCGATGGCGGACAGCAAACAACGGGGTCCCGACGTCGTCTCCCTCACCGTCCCGAGCCACCCCAAGTTCCTCTATGTGGTGCGGAGCGCGGCCTATCCCGTTGTGATTGAAGCAGGCTTCAGCAGAAAAGAGGCACGCAGGATCGTTCTCGCCCTCGATGAGGCATGCTCCAACATCATCCGGCATGCCTATGAGGGCGATCCGGAGGGGAAGATCTCCCTTACCCTGACCGTGACCGGCACCGAGCTCCTCATAGAGCTCCGGGACACGGGCAAGCAGGTGGATATAACGAAGATCGCCCCGCGTGATTTGAAGGACATCCGGCCGGGCGGGCTCGGCACGCATTTCATCAATGCCGTGTTCGACACGGTGCGGTATGATACCAGCGGGCGGGAAGGAACGCTGCTGACGCTGCAGAAGAAGAGACCGTGCGCTTGACGGGAGAGCGGCATGAAAGTCGAGATCACGAGCGAAATGACCGGCACCGGGTTCCTGCTCAGGCTCAAGGGCGACGTTGACATGAGCTCCTCCTCCGATGTCCGCATCGCCCTGGGCGAAGTGTTCCGGCAGGGCGGCAAGGGGATCAGGGCGCTCTTCGTCGACCTGTCCCAGGTCCGGTACATGGACAGCTCGGGCATCGCAACGCTCGTGGAGGCGATGCAGACCTGCATGAAGCTGGGAGCCCGTCTCCGCCTCATCGACCTGAGCCCGGCGGTCCGCGACGTGTTCGAGCTTGCGCGGCTCGCGAGCATCTTCGAGATATTCCCGTCCGTGGACGAAGCGATCAAGGGACTCTGAGGACGCGGAGCGGGAGGAAGCGGTCAGAACCGCGATGAAGAGCCTTTTCGGACATATCGGCAGGAAGTTCATTACGTTCCTGCAGGACCTCTCGAGCATTGTCTCCCTGTTCTTCGAAACGATGGTGCAATCCTTCGCGCTGCTGCAGGACCGGAAGAAGCTCAGGGAGGCGCATCTCCTGAAGCACGTCGACGAGATCGGGACCCAGTCGCTGCCGCTGGTCCTGGCCGTGGCCGCGCTGCTCGGCATCGCGATCACCGTGCTCGTCTCCTACGAATTGAAGGAAGTGGGCGCGCTCGCCTATCTTCCCGGCTTCGTGGCGGTGGCCATCTTCCGGGAAATGGGGCCGCTCCTCACGGCCATGATCGTGGCGGGAAGAGTGGGTGCCGCGTTCACGGCGCGGATCGGCACGATGAGGGTCTCCGAGGAGATCCTCGCGCTCGAGACCATGGCGATCAATCCAGTCCGGTTCCTCGTTGTCCAGCGATTCGTCGCGCTGCTCCTCGCGCTGCCGGCGCTCATCCTGATCGCCAACTTCACGTCGATCGTCGGGGGGTTCCTCTTCGGCGCGACGAGGCTCGGCATCCGGCCCGACACCTACGTGCGGGAGACCCTCGATGTGCTGACGTTCACCGACGTCTCTTCGGGCATCGTCAAGGGGATCGTTTCCGCCGTGGTGATCGTCATGGTCGGCTGCTACCGGGGGCTGGTGGTCGAGGGCGGCGCCGAGGAAGTGGGCAGGTCGACCATGCTCTCCGTCGTCTCCTGCACGCTCGCGATCATCATGCTGGACACGGTCATGACGGCGGCCTTCTACGGGTAAGGCATGATCGCAATCGAGAACATCAAAAAGGGTTACGGCGGCCGGGACGTGCTCGATGGAGTGAGCTTCGTTGCGGAGCGAAAGAAGATCACCCATATCTTCGGCACGAGCGGGGGAGGCAAGAGCACGCTCCTCAAGATCATGATCGGCGCGCTCAAACCAGACTCCGGAAGGGTGCTTGCCGGCGATTCGGAGCTCACGAAGCTCGAGGGGAGGCAGCTGGACCCCTTCCGCAAGAAGATCGGCGTGCTGTTCCAGCATGGGGCGCTGATCAATTCGCTGACCGTCGGCCAGAACGTGGCGCTCCCGATCCGCGAGCACACGACCCTGGACGACAATATCATCAAGATCATGGTAAAGATGAAGCTGGAGCTGGTGGGCCTGCGCGACTTCGAGGACCTCTTTCCCGGGCATCTGTCGGGGGGGATGCAGAAACGGGTCGCGCTTGCCCGGGCGATCGCCCTGGACCCCGAGATCGTCTTCTTCGACGAGCCGACATCCGGGCTCGATCCCATCGTCGCCGCGGTCATCACCAAGCTGATCGCCGACCTGAACCGGCTTCTGGGCATCACCTGCATCGTGGTCACTCATGCCGTGGAGGAGGCAATGAGGATCGCGGACAAGATCGTGATCCTCTACCGGGGGAAAGTGCTGGCCCAGGGGACTCCCCAGGAGATCCGGAGCAGCAGCGATCCCCTCGTCCAGCAGTTCATCACCGGCAGCCCCGACGGTCCGATCTCGTTCCGGGCATCGAGCAGAGATTATCGGGAAGACCTGCTGATCGGATGAATCATACATTACGCGACGGGGCCTACGGGCCGCGGAGAAGCTCAACAACGAAAATGTGAGCTGAGCCAGGTTCAGCCGTTTTCCAGCGTCACCGCGGCCCGGAGGCCGTTTTCTTCGTTGAGGTGAAAGAATGGATTACCGCCGCACCGAGATCCGGGCGGGCATTTTTCTCCTGCTCGCCTTCGTGATCCTCGTCATCATGGTCTTCGCCGTGAGCGATGTCCAGAGCCTCTTCAAGAAGAAGAAGGAGGTCAGCGTCCTTTTTGCTTTCAGCGACGGCATCGAGAAGAACGCGCCCGTGCGGTACGCCGGGATGAAGGTCGGCAAGGTGGAGAACGTCCGCGTAGCGCCCGCGCAGAACGACCGGATCGAGGTGACGCTGAGCGTGTACAGCGACACCGCCATTCAGAAGGACACCCGGGCCGCGATCAAGACCCTGGGCCTCGTGGGAGGCAAGTACGTGGAGCTGAGCGGCGGGACGCCCGGGTCGAGCCTGCTCGGACCGAACGAGTCGCTGGTGGGGGAGGAGCCGCTCAAGCTCGAGGACGTGACCAAGGCCGCCCTCGACGTGGTCGCGAAGCTCCAGAACATCGCGACCAACCTGAACCGGGCGCTGGGAGACCCCGAGCTCGCGAGATCCCTCAAGACGACGGTCCAGAACCTGCAGGAGGCATCGGGGAACATCAAGGTCATGACTGCCAGCAAGGACGACGTTGCCCAGACGCTCAAGAATCTGCCCGCCCTCGTGAAGAAGCTCGATGAAAGCGCAACCAGCCTTCAGGCATTGACCAAAAAAACGGACGCCCTCGTGGGGGAGAACAAGAAGAACGTCGACGCCATGATGCAGAGCCTCCGCGACACGGCGCAGAACCTCAAGGAGACCACGGATGACGTGAAGAGCCATCCCTGGAAACTGCTCCGGAAACCGTAGTGAACCAGGAGACAGGGAGGTAAGGAAGGTGAAAGGTCAGGAAGCCGTGATACCGCTTCAACTTCCTCTCCTCCCGTCCCGGCTATTTGAGCTGTTTGAATAAGGAGTCAGCATGAGCATCCAGGCCATCAAGGGCGTGAAGGACGTGCTTCCCGCCGATATTCATCTCTGGCAGCATCTTGAATCGACCGCGCGGTCATTATTCGAAGATTACGGGTTCACCGAGATCAGGGTCCCCGTATTCGAATACACCGAGCTGTTCGCGCGGAGCATCGGCGCGTCGACGGACATCGTGGAAAAGGAGATGTACACCTTCGAGGACCGCGACGGGAAAAAGATCACCCTGAGACCCGAGGGGACCGCCGGCACGGTACGCGCGTTCGTGGAACATAAGCTGTACGTCGATGCGCAGCTCACGAAGCTGTACTACCTTGGCCCCATGTTCCGGCACGAGCGGCCGCAGAAAGGCCGCTACCGCCAGTTCTACCAGATCGGGGTCGAGGCGCTGGGGATCGATCATCCCCACGTAGACATCGAGATCCTGGTCATGCTGCACACCCTGTTCGCGAAGCTCGGCATACCTGGCCTGACGCTCCAGATCAACTCCCTGGGGGACGGTGTTTGCCGCGGGGGCTACCGGGATGCGCTGAAGGAGTATCTTAAGGGAAAGCTGCCGGAACTCTGTGCTGATTGCCAGCGGCGGTACGAGACGAACCCGCTCCGGGTGCTGGACTGCAAGGTGGACGCGGACAAGTTCGCAGATTCTCCGGTCATGCTGGACCATCTCTGCGGACCCTGCAAGGCACACTTCGAAACGGTCGAAAGCGGGCTCACCAGCCTGGGCGTCCCCTTCACCGTGAACCCACGCCTCGTCCGCGGCCTTGACTACTACACCCGCACGACATTCGAACTCGTCATGGGCCAGATGGGCGCGCAGAACACGGTCGCGGCCGGGGGACGCTATGACGGCCTGGTAAAGGAGATCGGCGGACCCGAAACGCCCGGCATCGGTTTCGCGCTCGGGGTCGAGCGTGCGGTGTCCCTCATGGACGCGTCGCGGCTTCGGCAGCCCCGTCCGGACCTGTTCCTCTCCGCGCTCGGCGAGCAGGCCGTTGCGTTCGTGCTGCCCCTGATACACGCTCTCCGGGCGGCCGGCATCCGGGTCGAGACCGATTACACGGGTGCGAGCCTCAAGAGCCAGATGAAGAAGGCGGACAAGTCGGGTGCCGCGCACACGCTGATCGTGGGAGACCAGGAACTGCAGTCGAAGACCGGCATTCTCCGCAACATGCAGACCAAAGAGCAGGTCACGGTGCCCCTTGACGCTCTTGTCGGAGAGATGAAGGCGAGAGGGGGACGCGGATAACACCGGAAGGAGCGGATTCCGGCTTCGAGGGGTCCGTCCTTTTCGGAGTATTCGCGTTCTTTTCCATTCCGGGGAGCATTCATGAAGGTTGGTGTCATATCGGATACTCACGTACCTGTTGTCGGCACCTCGCTTCCCGCCGCTGTGTTCGAACTTTTCAAAGGAGTTGACCTGATACTCCACGCCGGCGATATCGTCGACCTGTCGGTCCTCGAGGAGCTTAGGGTGGTCGCGCCCGTCGAGGCCGTGGCAGGGAACATGGATGATGCAGAAGCGCAGGCCCGTCTTCCGCGGAAGAAAGTCCTCAGGCTCGGGAAGTTCGCCATCGGCCTTATCCACGGCAAGTACAGGATCGACGTGCAGCGGGAGATGATCAGGAAAGAGTTCGACCAGGTCGACCTCATCGTCTACGGCCATTCCCATGTGCCATTCTGGGGGCTGGCGGATGGCGTCTACTATCTGAACCCCGGCAGCCCGACGGACAAACGCTACGCGCCCTACAACTCGGTCGCCCTCCTCCACATCGGCGATGAACTTCGGGCGGAGATCATCCGGATCTGAAGCGGACGTCAGCTTCCGCGGACCGGTTCCCCTTCAGGCGTGCGCGCAGACGTTGTCGCGGATCCAATCTGATTTTCTCTTTTCCGCAGAGCATTTGCTCCTTCCTCCGCTCGATCCAAAAGCGATCGTCATGATCTTCAAAACAGCGCCTGAGGTATTTTGAGTTGCAATGCCCGACTGTTTATGATATTTTTGAAAACATATGGCGGTTGAGAAGATAAAGTTCGGAACATCGGGATGGCGCGGCGTCATCGCCGATGATTTCACCTCCGCGCGGGTCAGGGCGGTGACGCAGGCCATCGCCGACCATCTCGGTGCGCAGGGGCTGAAGGACAAGGGCGTCATCGTGGGGTACGATACGCGCTTCCTGTCCGAACGCTTTGCCGTTGAATCGGTAAGGGTGCTCGCGGCCAACGGCATCCGCTCCTTTCTTTCGAACCGCGACTCTCCCACTCCCGCGGTGGCCTTCGAGATCATCCGGAGAAAGGCCGCAGGCGGCATCAATTTCACCGCCAGCCACAACCCCCCTGAATACAACGGCCTCAAATTCTCCGCGGCATGGGGCGGCCCCGCCCTGCCCGAAACGACCAAAGACATAGAAACCCGCGCGAATGCCCTCGTCGACAAGAACTCGGTCCCGGCCATGCCGCTCGCGGAAGCGAGGCAGAAGGGCATGGTGGAGGACGCTGACCTGCGGCGGTTCTACCTGGACGATCTCCGCAAGAAGATCGATTTCGAGCCGATCAGGAAAGCAAAGCTCAAGATCGGTGCCGACCTGCTCTATGGGACGGGCAGGGACTATCTGGACACGCTGCTGCGCGAGGCGGGATGCTCCGTATCCGTCGTGCACGGGCACCGCGATGCGTTCTTCGGAGGCAGGTCGCCCGAGCCGTCTGAAGAGAACCTGGCGGAGCTGGTCGAAACGATCAGAAAGGGACGGCTCGACCTGGGGCTGGCTGTTGACGGGGACGCCGACCGCTTCGGCGTCGTGGACAGCGACGGGACCTGCATCAACCCGAACCAGGTCCTTGCCCTGCTCCTGGACTACCTCTGCCGCACGCGCGGCTGGAAAGGCGGCGCCGCCCGCTCCATCGCAACCTCCCACCTCGTGGATGCGGTGGCAAAGAAACACGGCATCGAGGTCTACGAGACCGGCGTGGGGTTCAAGTACATCGGCGATCTTCTCGTGCAGGGCAAGATCATCTTCGGAGGCGAGGAAAGCGCCGGTCTGACCATGAAGGACCATGTCCCGGAAAAGGACGGCATCCTTGCCTGCCTCCTGGTTGCCGAAATGGTCGCAAGCGAGAAAAAATCGATCCGGGAAATGCTGAAGCGGCTCTACAAGGAGGTAGGGACGATCCTGAACGAACGGATCGACATCCACCTGACCGAAGCGAACCGGAAGGCGGTCGGCGAACGCCTGAGCCAGCCGCTCAGCGAACTGGGGGACCTGCGGGTCAAGGGCAAGAAGACCACGGCCGATGGCACCAAGTATATGCTCGAGGACGACAGCTGGGTGCTGATGCGCGCCTCGGGAACGGAGCCGGTGGTCCGGGTCTATGTGGAAGCCGGGTCCGAGGAACTGGTGAAGGAACTCGTCAACGCCGGCAGGGCTTTCGTTCTGGGACAGTAGGAGCCACACCCGGACAAGTCTGGATTAAAATACACCCTGCACTCGTTATGGTCGCGCCTTCATAGCCTGCTGTTGCCGTATCGCGGCCGCAGGCAAGAACAGACTGCGTAGCCACACCCAACATTCGCGCTTTGCACTCATGAGCGTCGGGTGCAAGCTCGTAGGCACCGGGTGCCGGCGAAGAGATTCGAAGACAAGATCAGAACAGTGCGCTAACTTCAACTTCGTGCACTTCGTTTTTTTCGTCGTAAATTTCTGCCAATCGAGCAAGGGGGGTTCATGAGCGAGATCATCGATGTGTACGCGCGAGAGGTACTGGATTCGAGGGGCAACCCGACAATAGAGGCCGATGTCATTCTGGAGAGCGGGGCCATGGGCCGCGCCATTGTACCGAGCGGCGCATCCACGGGCGAGCGCGAAGCGCTCGAGCTCCGCGACGGCGGCAAGCGCTACCTGGGCAAGGGAGTGCAGAGGGCCGTGAACAACGTGATCGAGGTGATCGCGCCGGTCATCAGCGGGATGGATGCCTCGGAGCAGGCGGTTATCGACAGGACCATGATCGAGCTGGACGGCACGGAGACCAAGAAAAAACTGGGCGCCAATGCTCTCCTTGCCGTATCTATGGCTGTTGCGAAGGCAGCCGCCGAGGACGCGGGGCTGCCGCTCTACCATTACCTCGGCGGTCCGAACGCGAAGGAGTTGCCGGTCCCGATGATGAACGTGCTGAACGGAGGAGCACACGCGGACAACAACGTTGACTTCCAGGAGTTCATGATCATCCCGGCGGGCGCAAAGACCTGTGCCGATGCTATCAGGATCGGCGCGGAAGTCTTCCATAACCTGAAGTCGGTGCTGAAGAAAAAAGGGTACAACACCGCCGTCGGCGACGAAGGCGGGTTCGCTCCGAACCTTCGGTCGAACGAGGAGGCCTGCCAGGTCATCCTTGAAGCGGTCCAGAAGGCGGGATACAAAGCGGGCAGGGACGTGTTCCTGGGACTTGACGTCGCCTCCAGCGAGTTCTACGAGAAGGGCGTCTACGACATGAAGGGCGAGGGCAAGAAGATGTCCTCGGACAAGATGATCAAGTTCTACGAGAGCTGGATCCGTCAGTATCCGATCATCTCCATCGAGGACGGCATGTCCGAAAAGGACTGGAAGGGCTGGAAGCTGCTGACGGACCATCTGGGGAGCAGGGTCCAGCTCGTGGGAGACGATATCTTCGTCACGAACACCACAATCTTCAAACAGGGAATCGAGCAGGGCATCGCGAACTCGATCCTGATCAAGCTGAACCAGATCGGAACGCTCACGGAGACCCTCGACGCCATCGAGATGGCGAAGCGCGCCGGGTACACGGCCGTTGTCTCGCACCGCTCGGGCGAGACCGAGGACTCGACGATCGCCGATCTTGCCGTGGCCGCGAACACGGGACAGATCAAGACAGGCTCGCTCTCGCGTACGGACCGCATCGCCAAGTACAACCAGCTCATCCGCATCGAGGAAGAGCTCGGCGATGCTGCGGTGTATCGAGGCAAGGACGTGTTCTCCCGTATCAGTATGAAAAAATGAGAAAGAAGCAGTGAAGCCGGAGATCATGATGATCTCCGGCTTTTTCCTTGGAACGCGTACGGCAGGTCGGCATAACGATCACAACGGACAATGAAGAAAGTACTGTTGACGAATGACGTGAAAAGCCTGATGACCGGGAAAGGCAGCTTTCTCGACCGTGTGGATATCAAGGTGTTCGCGGCGGCCACGACGACCGAGCTGCTGAAGATCCACGCCCGGGAGAAGGCGGATCTCATCGTGACGCAGCTGAACACGCCGGGCATCGGCAGCGAGGAGTTCTTCGACACCATCAGGAAGAGCGGGGAATTGAGAACGGTTTCCACCATTCTGATCTGCAACGACACCCTGGATCAACGCGAGCGCTGCAGGCGGTGCCGTGTCAATGCAATAGTTACCCTGCCCGTCGACCTCACCCTGCTTCATATCAAAATGCGGCAACTCCTCGATGTTCCGCCGAGGATGTTCTACCGGGCAGCGCTTGCCGTCGCCATCCAGGGCAGGTTCAGGAACCGGCCGCTGCCGTTCTGGACCGAGAATATCAGCGCCAGTGGAATGCTTATCCGGGCGGAGGAGCCCCTCGCAAAAGGTGAAGGTGTTTATTTCTCATTCTTTCTGCCCGATGGAGCGCACGTGAGCGGCTACGGAGAAATCATGCGGGCTGTCCGTCCGTCCAATAAACGTGATGCAATCCTGTATGGGATCAGGTTCACCAACGTCGAGCCGGGCGTCCGGACGTCAATCGACGACGCCATACATAAAAAGCTTCACCTGGAGCGCTCCCCTGGTTCAAGACCGGCACACCGCATTGACCGGCCAGGGCAGGAAAACTGACGTGCTCCCCGGAAAATGCACGTTGCGGGAAAAAGGCAGGGTTCCCCTTCGTTCAAGAGAGCCTGCCGATGCGGGGCGCGTATTGATCCATGGACCGTCATTCCTTTGAACAGCTGGTGCAGAACTCCCTCAGCCGGCTTCCGCGCAGGTTCAAGCAGAAGATAAAAAACATATCCATAGAGGTCGAGGACGATCCCTCGCCGGAGATCCTCCGGGCCATGGGCATCGAAAGGGGCACGCTGTTCGGCCTGTATCAGGGGGTGCCGCTCACCGAGCGCGAATGGAACTACGGCAACGCGCTCCCGGACCGCATCGTCATTTACCGGCGGCCGATCGAGAGCGCCGCACGATCGCCCGAGGAAATAGAGGAGATCGTCCTGGAGACGGTGATCCACGAGATCGGCCACTATTTCGGATTCGCTGATGAGGAACTCGAGCGGATAGAGGATTCGAGGAGGAGACGAAAACCGCGATAGGAACGCGGCGGGACAGGATCAGCGATAGCGCTGCAGAATCTTCTCGATCATGCCCGTCGTGGAAGCGCCCTCGATATATCCCACGCTGACGACCTTCCCCCCCCGGGCTTCCACGACATCACGTCCGATGATCTTTTCCACGGGCCAGTCGCCCCCCTTTACGAGCACGTCAGGCTGCAGCTCCGAGATGATCCGATGGGGATCGGGCTCATCGAAGACGGTGACAAAATCGACGGACTCCAGCGCGGCCAGCGTTTCCGCGCGTTCCGCCTCGGTGTTGATCGGACGCTTTTCCCCCTTGATCATCCGGACGGACGCGTCGCTGTTGAGCGCAACGACGAGCAGGTCGCCGTAGGACCGCGCCCTGGCGAGATACCGGGTGTGGCCGGTATGGATCAGGTCGAAACATCCGTTCGTGAAGACGATCTTTTTGCCCGTCGCCCTCAGGATGCCGAGGAGCTGCTTTAATTCCTGCGTGGTTTTGATCTTTGTGCGCATGAAAAAATATAATATAAATGTGGCAATAAAGCAAGGAACGAATGAAGTGCTGCGGCGGGCGGGAGGGAGGGAGAGAGGGAGGGAGGGAGGATTCAGGATACTTCGGGCTCATGTCGTTCGTGCGGGGGAGTGCATAACAACTCAAGGACCGACGCCCGGATCATGCTGCGCACCGAAGAGCCGATGTGGTCGTTCGGCATCGCCTATGCTGTTCTGCTGTGACCGGACGCGGGCGGGTCGGGGCCCTGCCGGAGTCACTGGTCGTCGTGGGAGTTGAATATCTCGTTGAACGCCGGCGCGATCTCCTTAAAGGCCTTTAATACGGCCGGGTCGAAGTGCTCCGGCTTCGTCCGTTCGTCGCCCTGGGTAATGATCCTGCACGTGGCCTCGTGGTCGAAAGAGGGCTTGTAGGGCCTCTTGCTCCGCAAGGCGTCGTACTGGTCGGCAAGCATGACGATCCTGCCCTCGATCGGGATGGCTTCACCGTGAAGCCCCCGCGGGTACCCCTTGCCGTCCCACCGTTCATGATGGTTCAGCGCGATCGAGGCGGCCAGCTGGATCGTGGGGTAGGTCGACCCGTCCAGGATCTTTTCTCCCATGGTCGTGTGGGTCTTCATGACCTCGAACTCTTCCTTCGTGAGCGCTCCCGGCTTCAGCAGGATATTGTCGGGGATACCGATCTTCCCGATGTCGTGCATCGAACTCGCGAAGGTGACGGTCTCGACGAAATCCGGGGGCATCTGCAGCGCCTCGGCGATTTTGTTCGAATACAGGCCGATCCTCGAAATGTGCGCGCCCGTGTCGGTGTCCCGGTATTCCGCAACCGTCGTCAAGCGCGTCGTCACCTCGTTTGCGATGTTCTTGACCATCTGGAGAGCATCGGCCAGCTCCTGGGTCCGCTTCCTGACCGTGTCCTCGAGCATGTCCTTGTAGTTCTTCTCCATCTGGATGAGCCGCGTGTATTTCGCGGCCTTCTCCACGGAATGGACCAGGTACTCGGGGTTGTACGGCTTCGTGATGAAGTCGAAGGCGCCCCGCTTGATCGCATCGACGGCGACATCGAGTTCGGCAAAGGCCGTCAGGAGAATGACCGGCAGCTGGGGATAGGAGGCGTGTACGCGCTGCAGGAGCTCGATGCCGGTGATGGACGGCATCTTGATGTCGGTCAGGACCACGTCGAAGTGGAGGCTTTTCACCCGCTCCAGCGCGTCGGACGCGCTCTGACAGGTGCTCACGTGGAATCCGAACTCCTTCAGGAGCGACGATATGGACTCGAGCACATAGGGATCATCATCCACGACCAGCAGGCTGTTGTTGTTCGATTCGCTCATGTATCGAGCACCTCCCTCACCTTATTCAGCAAATCCCTCGGGGATATGGGCTTCATCACGATGTCCAGATTCTCATCCCGGATGCCTTTTTTCTGGACGAGCGCCTTGTTGTACCCGCTGGTGAAAATGACCCTGATCGCGGGCCTCATCTTCCGGATATCATCATAGGCCTCCTTGCCGTTCATCCGAGGCATGACCACGTCGAACAGGAGAAGCTGTATCCGGTCCGGGTGCTCGCGAAAACGGGCCACGGCTTCCTCGCCGTCCTCTGCTTCTATGACCGTATAGCCGAAATCCTCGAGCACCGCTCTCGTCAGTTTGCGGACCTCCCGGTCATCCTCGGCGATCAGGACGGTTTCCGAGCCTCCGCGGGGTATCTCGGTCTTGGTCTGCTCCATGGCGGCGATGTCCCCGGAAAGCCTTGCAACGGGCAGATAGACGGTAAACGTGGCGCCGCAGCCCGGCGTGCTGGAGCAGTTGATGAAGCCGTTGTGCTGCTTGATGATGCCGTAGACGATGGAAAGCCCGAGGCCCGTTCCTTTCCCGACCTCTTTCGTCGTGAAGAAAGGTTCGAAGATCCTCGCCCGGGTGTCGTCATCGAAGCCGCAGCCCGTATCGGTCACGGTGATCTGCGTATAGGTTCCCTGTTTCCCATAGCCGTGTGCGCTGATGAACTCCCTGCCGATGTCCACGAGCTCTGTCGCGATGGTCAGCGAACCTCCGTCGGGCATGGCGTCGCGGGCGTTGGTCGCCAGGTTCACGAGCACCTGCTCCAGCTGGCCGGAATCGGCCACGACCGTCGTGTCGTCCGTGGTGAGCCGGGTCGAGAATTCGATGTCCTCGCCGATCAGCCGGCGAAGCAGTTTCCCCACGCGGCCGATGATCTCGTTCACATTCACCGGCTTGAGCGTGATCACGAGCTTCCGGCTGAACGTCAGCAGGCTCTGTGTCAGGCTCGAGGCCCGTTCCGCCGAGAGGACGATCTGATCGGCATTCTTTTTCAGGGGGTCGTCCTGATTCATCTTGAGCCTGAGAATGCTGCCGTACCCGATGATGGCGGTAAGGATATTGTTGAAATCGTGAGCGATGCCGCCGGTCAGCGTGCCGATCGCCTCCATCTTCTGGGCGTGGCGCAGCTGGCCTTCCAGCTTTTTATGCTCCGTAATGTCCCGCGTAACGCTCAGCTGGGCTATGATCTCGCCGCGGACATTCTTGAGAGGAGCGGTCCGCGTCTCGACCCATCGCCGGGCGCCTTTCAGGCTGACGAGCTCGAACTCGAGCGTGCCCGACTCTCCCCGGAATGTCCGTTCCGTCAGTTCCTGGAAGGCGTTCCGGTATTCCGGTACGATGGCTCCGGAGAGCGACTTCCCGACGACATCGGCGGGGCTTTCCGCTTCGAGCATCGCAAGGCCCGTTGCGTTGATCTCGAGCAGATTTCCGCGCGCATCGACGAGTTTTACGCATTCGGGTACGGTCTCGATGATCGCCCTGAGCTGGCCCTCGTTCCTGGCCAGGTCCTCTTCCGCCTGGCGAAGGTCCGTGATGTCCTGCAGCGTTTCTATTACCACGACCAATTTGCCCTTGGCGTCGCAGATCGGCACGGCATCGAAGAGGATGTACCGCTGTTTGCCGTTCAGGTTCTTGTACCAGCCTTCGGCCTTCAGGCCGTCGGGGACGAGGGCGGACCGGGCGAATTTGCTGTACAGGCCGGACGCGCCGTCAATATTGCCGTCGATCACGACGTCGGCCAGCGTGTGGCGGTGCTGCGCGTAGAACGGCTTCCACTGATGGTCGGTCCCGATCATGTCGCCGGCCCGTGCGCCGGTCAGCTCCTCACAGGCCCTGTTCCAGAACACGATCCTGTGCTCAGGGTTGACGACGAACGTCGCAACTGCCGAGTTCTGGATGATGTTCTCCGCGAAGGCTTTCTGGTCCTGCAGTGACTCCTCCATCCGTTTTCGTTCGGAGATGTCCCGGACCACGTGGATCATTCCCAGGACCCGGTTGCCGCTGTCGATCCGCGGGATGGCGCGAATTTCTATGAACCGGTTCAGGTGCGGCTCGAACGTTTCGAAGGTCCCCGGCATTCCGGTGATGAGGCTCTGACAGCTCGGACAGCCTTCGGGAGCGTACACCGTCCCATGGTAGCGCTCGTAGCATTTCTCCTTCGCGAGAAAGTCGAGGGGGAGGTTCAGGATCTTTCTGGCCGCCCTGTTGGCGAGGATAATGTTGAAATCCCTGTCATGGACCGTGACCATGTCGGTAAGCGTATCGAAGATCGCCGCCCAGTCCTGGGATGACTGTGCCAGTTCGCTGTCCTTCGATCTCAGGGCGAACTCGGCGACCCCGATCGAATGTTCCGCGGCGACCTGGATGGGCCGGACGACGAACCGCCAGAGAAAGGGCGCGGCCACCAGGGTCAGGAGGACCGCATCGGCGATCGCAAGGAAAAATGCGTTCCCTGCTGAGGGCGCCAGGAGAGGCAGCGCAAGCATAACGCTCAGTTCGGCAAGGAACATGATGAGGCCGATCCTGAAAAGGAAGAAGCCGGGGTTGACGTTTCTGTTGACAGGGCTCATAGGCAACTATCGGGATTAACACGGTTATTCCTTGCGGCACCGCGCGGCTCGGCCGACCGGGGGAAGGGGGAGAATCCCGTGCTTTCTTATCGGAATACGGACGGCGTATCTTTAACGATAATCACGAGGCGGGTATGACAGGCACATCTCCGTTGTGCGGGAGAACAATGACGGGCGAAGGAGGCTGGTGGACCTGTCCCGGATGCTACCGGATATAAGCCTCGGTCACGTACCGGCGCATCATGCGGTGGGTGTTGAAGTAATAGGCGTTCTTGCTGATGGCGTTCTTCATCATGCGGCTCCAGTTGCTCTTGTCGGCATTGTAATATTTTGGAATGATCAGGTTCTCGAGCTTGAAGTAGAGGTCGGCCGCATCCTCGGCATCGGAGGCCCCCGACGCGGAAGTTTCCGTCGGCATCCCGCCGATGGACCAGCCCGTGTACCCTTCGATGTGCCCCTCGATCCACCAGCCATCGAGCACGCTGAAATTGATCACGCCGTTGTGGGCGGCCTTCATGCCGCTCGTGCCGGAGGCCTCGAGCGGCCTGAGCGGCGTGTTGAGCCAGATGTCGACGCCGGAGACGAGCTTGAGCGCGATGTCCATGTCGTAGCCGGGCAGGAAGGCGATCTCGATCTTTCCCCGCAGCTTGTCGCGGAACTCGTGGATGCCCTGGATCAGGCGCTTGCCGATGTCGTCATGGGGATGGGCCTTGCCCGCGTAGATGACCTGGAGCCGGCCCTGCCCGCCGATCTTCACGAGCCGGTCGAGATCGTAAAAGAGGAGGTGCGGCCGTTTGTAGGCCGCGGCGCGCCTCGCGAACCCGATGGTCAGCACGTTCGCATCCATGACCACGCCGGTCGCCTCGCCGACATAGGTCAGGAGCTTCCGCTTTGCCTCCCGGTGCGCTTCCCAGAGCTCGATCTCGGGGATGTTGCCCGACCGGACGAACAATTCGGGCTCGTGCGCCCACCCGGGGATGTATTCATCGAACAGTTTGGCGATCTCGGGGCATGTCCAGGTGAAGGTATGCACGCCGTTCGTGATGGCGTGGATGTGGTAGCCCGGGAACATGTGCTGGGACACTTCGCCGTGCTTCTTCGCGACGCCGTTGATGTATTTGCTGAGCGACAGCGCGAGCAGGGTCATGTTCAAACTGTCCTTCCCCGCGAGGTCCTTCAGCACGTCGAAGGGAATGATCTCCCCGAGCACCTGTTTGACCAGGGCATAGGAGAACTTGTCGTGCCCCGCGTCGACCGGCGTATGGGTCGTGAATACGCAGAGGTCGCGCACGCGCGCGACGTCCCAGATCGAACGCTCGTCCCAGACGCTCTCGATATCGCGCTTGAACCGGAGCAGCAGTTCCAGGGCGAGAAAGCTGGCATGGCCCTCGTTCATGTGGTATTTCTTGATATGGAACTCGAGCGCCTGGAGCATGCGGACTCCGCCCATGCCGAGCACAACCTCCTGCTTGATGCGGTAGGCGCTGTCGCCGCCGTAGAGGGAGTCGGTGATGCCCCGGTCCTCGGTCGCGTTCTCGGGGAGGTCGGTGTCGAGGAAGAGGATCGGGACCCTGCCGCCGGTGGGGCTGACCACGAGATAGAGCCAGGCCTGGATGTACACATCGCGCCCCTCGATCTGGACCTTGACCTTTTCCTTCAGCAGCGTCATATATTTCGCGGGGTCCCAGGTCACGGGTTTCTCGAGCTGCCAGCCCCTGCCGTCGAGCTCCTGGTTGAAATAGCCTTTGCGCGCGATCAGGGTCACGGCAACGTGGGGCAGGTTGAGGTCTGCCGCGGATTTGATGGTGTCACCGGCGAGAATGCCCAGGCCGCCGCTGTACGTGGGGATGTCGTTCTTCACGCCGATCTCCATGGAAAAGTACGCGATCATCGGCTCATTCGTGAATTCGTGCAAACTGTTCATGCTCCTCCCTGTTTCGCAAGAACTGGTTCCCGGGATGAAAGGCTGCAGCAAAGATAACAGAAACATTCCGGTATTTCAAGAGACAACCCCTGTGCGGGATTGCGCTGCCTCGGAAAGTATTGAACGGGGACGAGAGGGGTGACGGAAGGGGAGCTGCATCGGGCTCGGTGCCGGGCCGGCAGGAGGGACATTGGCGCGGCCAGCATCGGGCAGGTCCAACCCGGTTACGCCGGCGCTCACGGCGCAGGATTCTGCTCCAAGCGCTTCCGCGCCAGTTCTACCAGGCCGAAGACCTTCAGGTCGACGAGGACGCCCGCCTTCTGCTGCGATCTCAGGAACTCCTGGGCGGCCTCCAGCGGCACCTCGATCACCTCGATGATCTCATTGTCGTCGCCGCCGTTCTTCCCCACCTGTTCGAGCCCGGTGCAGAGATAGGCCCTGAGCGACTCCGTCGAGGCCCCCGTGGAAATGGGGCCCTCGGCCAGGAACTCCATCGCTCCCGCTGACCAGCCCGTTTCCTCGATCAACTCCCGCCGTGCCGCCTCTTCCATGTTCTCGCCGGGCTCGACGAGACCCGCCGGCAGTTCGATCACGTCCCGTCCCATGGGCGGCCGGAACTGCTTCTCCAGGATGACCTTTCCACCGGGCGTCACACCGACCATCACCACGATGCCGCCGATGCCCACCCGTTCCAAGGCCTCCCAGGTCCGCACCACGCCCCGGGCATCACGGTAGGTGATCTCCACAGCGCTCATGAACTTTCCCTTCCAGAGGGTTTTTCTGCTCAGGATTTCCATTCTTGAGGATCACCTGCCACAAGGACCCGGAGGAAAGACTGGAGAACCCCCGGGTGAACATCACTGCTGTTGCCGAAGTGCGGGGACAGGCCGGTGCGGCCTTGCCTCACGCAGGGAAACGCTCAGGTCTTATGACAAGAGCCTTCTTGATCGGTGTCCATCCGTGTTTATCGGTGGTTACCATTGTCCTTCAAAGCCACTTCTTCAGGTCCAGCGTGAGTGCCGCCGGGATGATCGTATCCACTTCGCGGATGCGCTTGCGGCCGGCCTTCCGGAACATGGCCTTTTGCATTTCCTGCTCTTCTTCGTAATGGTCAAAGATGGGGAAGTCCTGCTCCGGGATGTCCCGGGTGAAGTATCCGCATCCTTCGAGCCGCACCGCGCGCCGCGGGCCGCGGACGGTCGGGCCGAAGATTCGGCAGATGTGGGGGCGCTGCGCGTAGATAAGGCAGGCCCCATTGTCGTCGAGCGCCGGGCAGGCCATCTTGGCCGATCTCCGCGATATGGCATCGATGGCAGGGAGTGATTTGAGGAGCGGGTCCCTCCGGGAGAAAGCCTTCTTCTTCTCGAGGACGTCGAGCTGTTCATTGGCCTTCGCGATCACCCGGTCGCGGATCCGTGCCGGCACTTTCCTGAGCGACGCCCGCAAGTGCAGTGCATCGAGGAGTGTAATGTCGAAGAAGCCGACGGAGCAGCACTCGTAGCAGCCGCGCTTGCACTTCACACCGTGCTTTCGGGCCGCCTCGGCGAAACGCTTGCTGGACATCTCAAGGAACTTCCCGTACTTTTTTACGATACGTTGCATGGAGCGTCACCTGCCCTGGTCAAAGAGTAGGGGATTATACGGGCTTCCGGTGGCTTTTGTCAACATAAGGCTTCGGGGCGGCCGGGACGATCACCGTAAAGCATCATGAACGCGAGGGGGGCGAGGCATAAATCAGCGATGGTCGCAGGGAAAGCCCGGGCATGTCGCCGCGATGGGGAGTGTCATCTTCCACTGGTCAATTCGGGGATTGATCGGATGAAACTCGGAAGCTTTCATCAAAGAGTCAGGGGGAACGGGCCGCGTTTTTCAGGATAGAGGGTTCACGAATTTTTCTACGCCCGTTGCGAGGAATGATGATTCCTTAGCGGGCGGAGGATAAGGCCATAAAAAAGGGCCGCTTGAACGGTTCAAGCGGCCTTGAGGTATGGCAACTACTGCCGGGGTGCTCCCCGTGTCTGTCCGCCGCCGGCTCTCGCGCCTTCGATCATGCCGCGTATCTCGCGCCTGAAGTCCTGCTGAAAGACCAGGTAGCGTGCCTGCTGCTCCGTGGAAAGCATTCCTTTGATGCCGTCTATCTCTTTCTGCCGCAGGTCGACCATGGCGCGCTGGTTCTTTTCTATCTTGTCGATCGTTCCCTTCAGTCTCCCCTCGTCGGGCTTTCCCGCGTCGAGCGCGGCCCGCAGTTCCTTCATGCCGTTCATGTGTGCTCTGATGAGTCCCCGCCGTTTTCCCTCGATGGAACTCAGGAATGAAGCCAGCTGCGTGCTCGTTTTCTCATCGAGCTTGAGCTCCTCCGTCATGCGCCACATTCTGACCGCTTCCACTTTTTTCCGGACCGCCTCGCGCTTTGCCTCGCTCGGGGCCGGTTCGCGGCCCTGGGGTCCCTCAAATCCCGGGTCGTCTTCGAACTGCCCCGGCAGGGGGCCCCGTCCGGGAGCCTGCTGGGCATGAACGGTCGTCCCGCTCACGATCAGAATAGCGGCCACCGCGATGATGCCGACGCTCCTTCTCATGGTCATCCCTCCTCTAATTCATTCAGCGATCTGGAAAATTGCTCGATTTCCCGGGCATTCAATTCCGCCATTTCCTCGGCGGGGTCGCTGTCGACGGGATTCAGCACGATCGATTCGGCCTCGAAGGCCATGGTAGACAGCTCCTGCCCCGCCCAGGCGTCGACGGAATTGAGTTCGGTTGACGACAGCTCCGACATGTTGGTGGACGGATGGGTGAGTGCCGGATCGTGCACGGAGCCGTAACTGTAATCGTATGCCTCTTTCCAGACAGGGGAGTCGTCTCCCTGCTTCTGGAGCGGGCTCATGATGAACCAGGAGACCAAAAGCACGAGCGCAGTTGCGGCCGCAGCCCAGGCCCAGCGCGGCAGGGCCATCCGCTCCGTGATCCGGAAAACATCGAAGATTTTCCTCTTCGATTGCTGCGCCCGCACTTCCCGGAAGACACGGCCGGGCATCTCAGCCCAGAAAGCTTCGCCCGGGTCAGGCACCGTTTCTTCCGCCATCATTGCCAGGAGGGCAAGCTCGGTGCGGCAGTCCTCACAGGACGCCAGGTGCGCATCGACGGGCGCTGCCTCGTCGGCTTCGAGCTCCCTTGCCAGATAAGCGGGGAGCAGGTCTTTTATGTTTTTTTCACTGCACTTCATGATCCTATTCCAGGGCGGCCTCCCGATCTTGACGCTTCATTACAGGATGCTGCCAGATATCTGCTTCGTGTTTCCCGGTCCTTGTTATGTTGTTTCTCCCCCCAGCCTCGCTTTCAGCTTCTGGACCGCGTGGTGGTAGTTCGCCTTCGCGGTGCCCACGGTGCAGTGCATGATGCCGGCGATCTCATCGAACTTCTTCCCTTCCTGGATCCTGAGCAGGAGCGTCAGCCGCTGCTTTTCCGGCAATCCGCTCAGGGCCGCCTGGAGCTGCTGCCTGTTCTCCTTCGCGATCATCGTTTCGATCGTCCGGGGATTCCGGCTCAGGACCACGTTCTCCAGGGGCACCTGCACGGCCCGCGACCGGTCCCGGTAGATGTTTTTCGCCAGATTGATGGCGATCTGGTAGAGCCAGGTCTTGAAGGTCGAGCGCCGCTCGAACGATGCCAGGCCGGTGAATGCCTTGACAAAGGTCTTCTGCAGAAGGTCCGCGGCGTCCTCATGGCTGCTGACCATGCGGTAAAGCATCGAATAGAGAGGCTTCTGGTACTTGATCACCAGCTCGTTGAACGCCTCGCGGTCGCCGCCCACGGTTCTCGTGATGAGATCAAGGTCTTCATCCATGAAGAGGGCCTGTGCTGACCTTCGCTACCGTATATGACACGGTGGAGAAGGAAAGGTTGAATTTTACTGCATGTTTCGGGATTGCCATTCTGCACTACCTCTGGCGTTACGAGTGCTTCTGCGGCTGTCCGTCGCCGGCCTCGATGTCCTTCTGCAGGCACACCCGGTTCCTGCCGGACTTTTTCGCCTGGTACAGCGCATTGTCCGACAGGGTGACGAGCTCGGCGGGGGTCTTCGTGTCCTCGGGGAACGACGCCACGCCGATGCTCAGGGTGATCCTGAGATCCCGGGCCCCGGCCGCGGTCACCACGGTCTTTTCCATGATGCTCCGGACCCGCTCCGCCATCTGCCCCGCTCCTTTGGTCGTAGTGTCCACCATGCCGACCGCGAACTCCTCGCCGCCGTACCGCGCCACGAAGTCCGTTGTCCTTGCGGTCTCCCTCAGCACTTTGGCAACGGCCTTGATGGCGATGTCGCCCACGGGATGGCCGTAGGTGTCGTTTACGGCCTTGAACTTGTCGATGTCCATGAGCAGGATCGAGAAGGGCCGGGGTTCCCGGTCGATGCGTCTATATTCCTCGGCCAGCTTCTCCATGAAGGTACGGTGGTTCAGCAGGCCTGTCAGACCATCGGTCCGTGCAAGGCTGCTGATCTGCTGATGCAGGATGGCGTTGTCCATGACGAGGGCGATCTGGTTGGAGAGGGTCTCCAAAAAAGTGAGGTGAAATTCCGAGAAGGCGTTGGGCCTGAGGGACCCCAGAAAGAAGGCGCCGATGAACTTCTCCCCTTTTGCCAGCGGCCAGCAGGAGAGGGACCTGAGCTGCCGGGTCAGCCGGGTCGATGTGTCGATCAGGCCGACCACGGTGCGCTCGCCGAGGTCGGACCAGTGGTAAGGAGCGGACTGCCCCTTCTCCCACTGGTTCAGCATCTGGTTGATCAGCGTGCCTTGTTCCAGAGGGTGCTTTCCCGGTTCCCCGTCATTGGCCCCGCCCTTCTCACCCGTCATCAGGGACGAAGCCACTTTCCGCAGGAGCGACTGCTCTGGATCCGCGAGTTCCACAAGCCCGCTCTGGTGCACGACGGAGACAGCGCGGATTCTGTCATTATAGAGCACAAAGACACAGAAATCGTTCGGCACAAGGATGTTGATCTCCCTTGCCAGTCCGTCCAGGATGTCCTCCAGTTCGAGCGTGCTGTTCAGAACGGCGCTCATCGTGTGCATGGCCGCGAAGGTCCTTGCCCGCATGCCAAGCTCCTGCGTGACACGGATCTTCTCGATGATCTCGATGAAAAAGGGCGAAAATCGCGCCAGCATGTCCTGCGTTTCCAGGGAAAAGGCGCCCTCTTCAAGGCTGTCGATGGCCAGGATGCCGATGGTCTCCCGCCCCCTGGTGATGGGGATGGCAAGGAGCGACCGCACCGGCACGGCGCGCACGTAGTACCCCAGGGTCCCCAGGGACTCATGGACACCCGGGAGGTATTGCGGCTGCTGGAGCTGGACGCATTGCATGAGGAGGGATCCGGTCTTCCCGGAGTTGAGCGCTTCTCCGAGGGGCGCGAGAAATATGCCGGCGGCATCGCTGCGGCGCGCCCGGAGCACGAAGGAGTCATCGTCCCCGGCCCGCTCCTTCACGAACAGGGCATAGGCGTGTGCAGGAACAAACCCGTAGATCATGTCCAGGAGCCCGTCAAAGGAGGCTTCCAGGCTCCTCGAGGCCCTCACATTCGACGCAAGCTGGCTCTCATCCGTCAGCGCTCCGATCGTGTCCGTGTCGTCAAGGGGGTCGATCGCATCGGCGCGCTCGAGCAGCTTCTCATGCTCGTCCTTTGCTTGCGCGGCCTCCCTGCGCGTACGATGGATGATATGGGATATGATCGCGGGAACGACGGCAAGGGACAGGGCAAAACCGGCATAGATCGGATACTGGCCCGGCTCCGGTCCTCCCGATAAGAACAGGTTGGCGCCCTCGATGACAAGGATGATGGCGCTCGTCGCCAGCGTCTGGAGCAGGGGCAGGAAGACCGCCGCAACGGAGACGAATACGAAATAGGCCGGCCAGAGCAAGGAATGAACGCCGCCGGTGAGCTGCACGAGGAAGTTCAGCAGGAGTACGCCAAGGACAATGAACGGGAAGGCCCGGAAGGGCGCGTCGGAGAACAGGGAGCGGTAGGCTACGGTGAGGACGATCAGCAGGTATCCCGCGAGCCAGGCGAGCTGATACGGGAAAGACGGCTCGGGTCCGAGAAACAATCCCGAGGCCGCGAAAAAACCACACAGAACCAGGAGGCCGGGGACGAGAACTTTGTTCAAATCTTCCTTCTCCTGTTCAGCTCTTCCTCGAAATACTTCCGGTAGAGAACGTCCCACTCGCGGCTGCCCTCGGGCACCCTCCGGGAGAGCGACTGGATCGTGCGACGCGCAGCGGCGTCGGCCTCGTCCTCGAACTTGAGCTCGTCCGAAATGGTCCGCTTGATCTCGCGGAGGATGCGCTCCTCGGGCTGGATTGCATCGACGTTCCTGTCCTGCATCAGCATGTCCAGGACGAGGTGGGACACATGGGATATCCGGTCTTCGGTCAAGCGCATGGCGTTGTTACTCCTGGCAGGCTGCTGACGGGATCCAGGGCACCCTTGAGCTTTCTTCACGACCCCGGCGCCGTTGCGCCAAATACCTCTGTTTTTCTTTGCTCCCCATCAGAGCACGATGCCCCGCTCCCTGGCAAGCTTCTGCTTCGTGAGCTCGAACACCTTGCGGTAGTCCATGTTGCCCTTCATGATCTCCGCCTCGTGCGCCGCGAGTATCTTCTCGACGTCCTTGTTCAGCTTGTCTTCGTCGAGCATGTTCGTCGTGATCACCGCGTTGATCTTTTCAACGATGGTTGTTTTCGGAACGTCGTACTTGACAAGGCCCCGGGACTCGAGGTTCGACGCGATTGCATTGGCAAGATGCTGGATTAGATCCTTCGATAAACGCATGATTTCACCTGCGTCATTATATCAGAAACAGGGGAAAGGGGAGGGAAAAAACTTGGTTCATTCGTAATAGAGTTAAAAGCTACTGCGAGCGGCTGTCTCGCGCAGAGCCGCCAAGCACGCAAAGAAAGACAACGACAGAAGCTTGAGAACGGTCGTCCGATTTTGACAGGGAGACATACATCAAATTCTTGTTCTTTAAGCGTGTTTATACGGCTTACTGCAGAATGATGTTATTCTTTCTTTGCGCCTTTGCACGAAAGTGGTTTTTCATTCAGGGGAATTGCTGTTCCGGGAATGCGTTACACCTGTTCCCCGGGTCCCCGCACCTTGCGGAGGTCCGCCCAGATGTCGACAATGCCGAGGGCGACCACGAACACGACGGTGGGAAGCAGAAGGATGAGTGCGTGGATCATTCCCCGGATGAAGGGCTGGATGCGGACCTTGCGCAGGTAGAAGTCGACGATAGCGACGCCCTGGGTCAGATACACAACGGAATAGATGATAGCGAGGTTCCAGCCCGTGAAGCGCGCAGCTTCCGAGGGAATGACAACGAGCGCCAGCCCGACGATCAATCCCCAGACCCAGACATCGGGCGCGTGCCACTTGGCCAGAGGGATCGCCGGGGCCACCTGAGCGTTTCCCGGCCTCCGGGCCAGGATGATGCGGCTGAGGCCATAGCAGCTGGCCGACTGGAAAACGGAGGTGGCGATCGTAATGCCCGGGAGCAGGCGAACGAGGTTGCGGATGAACGTGTCCGGTACGGAAGCTATGGCTGACGACATTTCCCTGAGACCGATCTCGGCGTACAGCCTGGCAGCCTCGGTCATGCTGCCCTTCAGGTACTCTTCCACGACAATGACCGGGTTCTTCCCGATGCGGGAGAACAGGTAGGCGGCGATGGCGGACAGCACGATCATGGGCAGCATGCCGCCCAGAACGACCGCGGATTCGGGCTTCCACCGCCTGCGCATGCCCTCGGAAAGGCCGATGGCCATAAGGCCGAAGGTCAGCACCAGAATGGCGGCGGTATGCCAGCCGCCGAGGATCGTGAGGAACAGCCCCGAAGCGATCAGAACGATCGATCCCTCTGTCCTGCCTCCGCGCAGGTACGCGAGAACGAGCGGGACCGGGGTGAAGAGGGCGATGATCTGGCCGGCCACGGGGATGATGAAGCCCGCGACGAACATGGCCGTCGTCTGGATGATTCCGATGACAATGGAGCGGTAGTTCACCATGGTTCTCCTGGTCTGCGAATGAATCTCTCGGACGCGAATGGTTGTATGAAGCGGCGTGAAGGTCTTTTTACGCGAAGATCATCATCCAACGGGCTTTTTCCGTGTCCCCGCGTTTTGCCAAAAATAAGGGGAAACCCATTCTCATGAGTTTCCCCGTCGTGCGATCCGGAACCGGTCAGCGTTTACTTCTCGCCGGAGAAGGGCAGCATCGCGATGTTCCGCGACCGCTGCACCGCGACCGTCACTTCCCGCTGATGCCGGGCGCAGTTGCCCGAGATGCGGCGGGGAAGGATCTTCCCGCGCTCCGTGACGAAGAAGCGGAGCGTCTTGATGTCCTTGTAGTCGATGAAAGGCGTTTTGTCAACGCAGAACCGGCACACCTTCCGGCGTACCTGGAACCGCCTGCGTTTGTCCGGGCCCTTTCCATCCCGGGTGTCCCTCGGCCTTGAGTCGGAGGACCGTTCAGTCCTTGCAGGATACTCTGCCATGATAGTAACTCCTCGTATAGTGGTTAGTAAAGATCAATGCTCTGGTGACTCCGGTCAGAAGGGGATATCCCCTTCCTCTACGGGCGGCTCCGGCGCGGGCTCCGCATGGGCGTGCCCCGCGGCCTGGCCCGATGACTGCCGCTTCGGCATGAACGTGACGGACTGGGCCGCGACCTCGACCTTGCTGCGCTTCTGGCCGGTTTCCTTGTCGTCCCACCGGCGCTGCTGCAGGCGGCCTTCGATCAGCGCGGCATCACCCTTGTTGAGATACTGGCCGCAGTTTTCCGCCTGTTTGCCGAATACCACGATGTCGATGTAGCTGACTTCTTCCCGGGTCTCTTCCCCCTGCTTGTACTTGCGGTTGACGGCGATGGCGAAACTCGCCACTGCGCTCCCGCTGGGGGTATAGCGCACCTCGGGGTCGCGGGTGAGATTGCCCAGCAGGATCACTTTGTTAAAGCTCGTCATGGTGCTCCTCCCTGGCTCCGAACGCAGCGCGGGCGTTCAGGAGGTTCTCGTCCAACTACGCCTGGGCCTTGCCGGCCTCGGCCTTTGCCGCGTCCTTCTTCTTCGGTTTGGGAGCGGGTCTGGTGCGAAGCTCTTTTTCCAGCCTTACGGTCAGGAACTTGATCACTGAATCCGTGAGCTTATAGGTGCGCTCCAGTTCGCTGACCGCCGCAGGCGCGGCCTTGAACTGGAAGAATGCATAGTGGCCCCGCTTCTGTTTTTTGATCTCGTAAGTGAGTTTTTTCTTGCCCCAGTCCTCGAACTTGAGCATCTCTCCGCCCTGTTTGACCACGACGTCCTGCATCTTCTTGATGGTATTGGCGGTCTCTTCGTCGGAAAGATTGGGGTTGATGATAAAGATGGATTCGTAAATGTGCATCTCACTTCCTCCTTGTGGGTTATAGCCCTCCCGGCCCCGGGAGAGCAAGGAGTAATTCCGGGGAAAGCGCTTCTCGTCTCCGGAAATCGACCTTACTCGTATTTTAGGAATGAAAACATTATCACAGACATGCTGAAAAGGCAAGGAATTTCTGTTTCTCCGCTCTTTCCCCGGAACAGGGAAGCGGGGATGATGCGGAATCCGCGGGCGCTGCTCTTTGAATTCATTCATGATTTTCGCGGCCGCGCTTCTCGAATGCGATTATCCGCGCTTGCGCCCGGACAAAACCTGCCCGTTTCCATCATAGTAACTCTTGAGGAGAGCATGCAAAAAACCTCCTGCAGCGCAAAAAAAATCAGAAAGCCTAAATTTTATGGAGAGCTGTGCCGATAAGTTAGCAGAAGCGGCGTTCGGGGCAGGAACGATCCGAACAGTCGCTACTAAAGATACCATCGCTAAGGACGGAATGACCGTGATACAGCGTAAAAGAATAGGCGACATGCTTCTCGAGGCGGGACTGATCACCACGGCGCAGCTGCAGACCGGCCTCGAGGAGCAGAAAAAGACGGGAGAACTGCTGGGCGCCATTCTGTTCGCCCACGGCTTCATCAGCCAGCAGGACCTGTTCAAGGTCCTGTCGGTGATCCATGACGCGGGGGGCAAGGCCGAGCCTGGCGCTGAATCAACGGTCATGCCCGAGGACATGGACGCCCTGGTGAAGCAGAGCAGCTCCGTGTTCCAGGTCGAAAGCGGTCTGGACCGCAGGGACGTCGATTCCGCCCAGTCGCCCCTGGTGCGCATGGTGGACAAGATCATCGCGACCGGAGTCGGCCGGGGGGCGACGGACATCCACATCGGCCCGGATACCAAGGGCACGCGCGTGCGATACCGCGTGGATGGGGCGCTCCATCACGGCATGTATCTCCCGAAGGACCTCCTGAACCCCGTCGTGTCCCGGTTCAAGATCATGGGACAGATGAACATCGCCGAGAACCGCGTTCCCCAGGACGGGAGCGCCGAATTCCTGTACCGGGAGCGGAAGCTGGACCTCCGGATCTCCTCGTTCCCGCTCATCAACGGGGAGAACATCGTTGCCAGGATCCTCGACAAGTCGAACCTGAAGCTCGGCCTCGATTCGCTCGGCTTCGCCGATGCCGATTCGGCCGTGATCCAGGAGACGCTCAAGCTGCCCTATGGCATGATCCTCGTAACGGGGCCGACCGGGTCCGGCAAGACCACCACGCTCTACTCATGCCTGTCGTTCATCAACACCGTCAACCGGAACATCTTCACGATCGAGGATCCCGTTGAGTATCAGCTTCCCCTGGTCCGGCAGTCCCAGGTCAACGTGAAAGCCGGGCTCACCTTCGCATCGGGCCTCCGGTCCATCCTGAGGCAGGACCCCGATATCGTGCTCGTGGGCGAGATGCGCGACCTCGAGACCGCCGAGCTCGCCGTCCGGGCGTCCCTGACCGGCCACCTCGTGTTCAGCACGCTCCACACCAATGACGCGCTCTCGAGCGTCATCCGCCTCATCGACATGGGGATCGAGCCCTTCCTCATCTCGTCGACGCTCGACACGGTGATCGCCCAGCGGCTCGTGCGCATGC
>Ga0335079_10000250_pt1 | contig 63266 bp, 57 predicted proteins | sample Lox_Sample_33_FD_206719 | JGI IMG/M metagenome (GOLD analysis project Ga0335079, IMG submission 206719) | Soil microbial communities from Loxahatchee National Wildlife Refuge, Florida, United States - Lox_Sample_3.3 | ecosystem: Environmental > Terrestrial > Soil > Wetlands | place: USA...
ATGGCAATGGAGTAGAACTCTGAGCCGCTGACGGACGACTAAGGGCACATTGGAAAAGCACAATAACGACTAGCGCGACGAACGTCCTTTTGACCACGATTACCTCCATGCAAGAACCCTAACTCAGACAACAGAATCCCCAGTGTGTGCATGTCCAGGCGGACGAGGAGCACATGTGCACTACGCATCAGTGGGGAGAGGCACTGACGAGGAAATACCCGTTGGCTATAATAGCTGCAGAAGCTATGACCCTCGCGGTGGTATCTCTTAGTGGTCTTATCTTATCCGGTCAATAGTACTGCATCAGAATTCTGTGAAAAAGCTGTGAAAAAAGCAGTTGGGCCCTACTTTGACTTTCGTACCAGTCGTACTGGGGAATTTTGTACATAGCAAGTACTGTTGGACCGATCACCATTGGACACTTGCGCTGACCATGAGGGCTGGGTTCGGATCCCACTCGACGCCAGAGCCGCTTGCTCAATTCAGCGCACGTCGAGGAGGTTCTACTGTCGGATCGTCAGCTTGCGGCGACACGACCATTACCCTAGAAGCGTCCAAAGGGAAATTTGGTGTTGCAGGTGAGGTTTTGCCCAAAACAGGGCCTCTTTATGGGTGGGAGGCTCTTCAAACGAATCCAGCTCACTTCGGTCGATTCCGGCACCCCGCTTTGTGCCGAACAACAACCAACACCATGCGAATAGCTAGAACCACAGAGAAATTGCCCAGATATTTTTTGAGTTTCTCAGATTTTGAAGCAACTTTTTTCGGCGAGACTGCGTTTAACTACGATTGGGTGTTCGCCCCATTTCACCCGCGGGAAAAATCCCAAAAGCCGCAACACAGACGAGTTGCCGCGCTTCCGATCCTGGAGGTTGCTTATCATGTCGCGTCCCCATGACCTGTCTGATTTCTCGGGCTTGCTTGAAAAGTATGCGGATTGCCGCCCTCTCGGGCGCAGCCGCTGGAGCACTGGTCTTGCACGGAACGAGGCGCGTCCCGACCGTGAAGATGTCGTCCAAGAACGCCTCGCAAATCGCTACCGAAAAACCTATCAAATTGACTCACGAAATTATGCTCTTCGTGAGTCGGAGATTTTCACCCTCAAAGAGCTTGGGAAATTCCGTGTCATTTCCCTCGAAGATTTGAGCCGCTTTGGCTATGACGAAAATCGAGCCCGTCTGGAGCAGGACCTCCAGCACCTGAAAAATCAAGGTCTCATTTCAGACCGGCAAATCGAGACGCCGGAGAACCCCAATTCTGGCGTGCTCAGCTTGACCAAAGAAGGCAAGCGGTTTCTGAGGCGCCAAAATCTCGTGCCACGAGACCAGGCCCTATACGACGGATTCCGCAAACCCAAAGAACTGGCCCACGACGCCGGGCTCTATCGGCTCTATCAGCGGATCGCCACGGAAATCGAGATGAATGGTGGCTCCATCCGCCGCGTCATTTTGGACTTCGAATTGAAGGAGCAACTCTATCGCGATCTCAACAAGGCCTCGCCGAAAGACCCGGAACAGCATCAATCCCAAGTCGCTGCGAAGCACGGCTTAAAACTCGTGGACAACAGCATCCCCATTCCCGATCTCCGAATCGAGTACGAAAACGATGCCCACGAAGTCGAGCGAATTGACCTCGAACTGGCCACGCGGGAATACCGCTCGCAAGGGCTCGCCGCAAAAGCCCGCGCCGGTTTCCATCTTTACGCCAGACACCAGGATGTTGACCGCTTGCGGCGGGTCATGGATCAGCAGGAGATCACTGCAAGGATTTTCGCCCTGTGAGCATCCCTCGCATGTACACGATTGCGCTCGAAGCCTTCGGCTACACGGAGGCCGAAGCGAATTTTCTTTATTTGGTTGCTACCCATTCCGGGTATTTCACCTGCCAGCAGTTCGTCCGCTTCATCGGCGGTAAGCCCGGCAAGCGGACTCTTTCCTTCGTTCGCAAGGTGCTCGAAAAGGGTCACGCCACGGCGCGCCCGTGTCTCAGAAACGGCAAGCTCTATCACTTGTTCGCCCGGAATCTCTACGAAGCCATCGGAAAAGACAACGTCCGCTTTCGCCGGAAACACTCCCCCGAATATATGCGCACACGCCTCGCCGCCTTCGATTTCATTCTGGGCAGACTGAACTTCCATTTCCTCGAAACGGAGGATGAAAAGGTTCGCCTCTTCACCGAGCAACTGGGCATCGACAAGAAATACTTGCCGGCGAAGCGCTACATCGGAGCGATCCGCGAAGGCTTCACGGACCGCTATTTCGTGGACAAGTTTCCCATGTACGTGCGCCCGAGTTCCTCTCCTTCACCTGTGGTCTCCTTCTCTTTTGTCGATGCAGGCCTCGAAAGCATCGACAGTTTCAAGACTCACTTGGATGTCTATACGCCGCTCTTCCTCCAGCTTCGCGAGCTGAATCTTCACTACATCGCTACCCACGAAACGCACCAGAACCGCGCGAAGCGGCTCTTTATGGATTTGTTCGACCGTCATTGGAATCCGGACAGTCCGGGAGGAATCGTCGATTATTTCTGCCTGAGCAAACAGGCCGAAAGCGCGGAACTTCACAAGCTCTCCTCCGCCGATTTCGCGGCGTTGAGCTACGCCAAGAGCAGATTTAACCAGCCGGACATCGAGGCCCTCTATCAGAAATGGCGCTCTGGCGAGCGGCACTTCCAGCAGGTTCGCGACGAATACTACCGGCTGCGCCGGCCGCAAAGCGTCTCGTTCACGTTCAGCCCGGTGAACGGCCAGATCGCTCTCTTCGAGCGCCATCCCAATTCTTTGGTGAAAACTCCCTGGAAAAGTGCCCGCAAACCAGATTTCCCAGGAGATTTCACCCACCCCGTCACCCGGGCGGAAACATAAGCGACAGAGAAGAAAAGCAAATGCAACGGCGGAGGCAAGGTGAAAGCAACGCGGCCAAAACACGACCAGAGGCGGGAGCGACCCCACCGTGCCGCAAACTCGCGGCCCGGTCCCTGCGGGCTTCGGAGATCGCTCCCGCCTCTTGCTGCTTGGAACCGCAGCTCGTGTTTTGGCCGCGTGAAGAGGTTCTGCATACAGGGCTGCAAGCGGTGCCGCATGCAACTCTGTCGGCAAGAATGCATGACGAAAGGAGGACACAGTTGTCGCTCGTTAAACCACCACCGAAGAAAGCAAAGACTGCAGCCTTGCAGGTGCGGATTGATACGGAGGTTCGGCACAGGCTCGACGAGTATGCCGAATTCATCCAATCCACACCGTCCTACGTCGTGGCCGAAGCGCTGAAGCTACTCTTCAAACGCGATGAAGAGTTCAAGCTCTGGGCAGGCCATCACATCAACCCTAACAACCATGCCGAACCCAAAGGAGAAGAGTCCCTGGTCGACACTTTCAAACTTGCATGAGCCCTCGCGAACTCCAATTCGATCTGCGCAAGAACCCAGACTCGCCACGAGTACATGGCTTGCGCACCGCGGTCAGTACGCCATCGGATGCAGAGCAGAAAGAATCTCAGAGTGCGGATGGAACACCGCCAGCCACCGCAGCTCGAATGTTCAAGACACTCGAGCGACCACTCGGCAATGCCCCTGCCGGGGCCACAGGGGAGAGCGCACAAGCCGCGAGCCCATTGCTTACCGTCGAGGAAGTGGCTGACTTGTTGCACGTGCCGGTCTCTTGGGTCTACGGCCGCATGCGAAAAAGATCGAAGGAACGCCTACCGGCCTATCGCCTGGGTAAATACTGGCGCTTCCGCGAAAACGAAATCTACGCCTGGCTGACACATCAGTGCGGAGGCGTTCGTAGTGCTTGACACATCGGCTACACTCAACACTGACACAGGAAAAGGCGGACGAGTCAACGGAAAGGAAGCGATGGCTCGACGCCGTTATCAGGAAGGCTGTTTGTTCACACGTGGCGTAGGAGGACGAAAAGTATGGGTCGCTCGTTGGAGGGAGGACATTCTTCTGCCCGACGGCACTGTTGGCCGCATCATGCGGTCTCAGGTTCTCGGCCCGGTTTGTCGTATTCCGAGCCGACGTGAGGCCCGCCAACTGATGCACTCTCTTTTGCGTCCCACAAACCAGGGACTACGCAAGCCACATTCGACAATGATGTTCGGAGACTTCGCTCAAAAGTGGGAAGAGGCTGTGCTTCCCACCTATAGAGCGTCCACGCGCAATTTCTACCGGGATATTCTTCGCAGGCATTTGGTGCCCAGATTCGAGCAACACCGACTGTGCGATATCCACACGCCAGACCTGCAAGTATTCCTCAACCAAAAAGCGGAACGCTATGCACCATCCGTTCTGTATCACATTCGCGCAACGATGAGCCGAGCGTGCGCCAGTGCCAAGGAATGGGGATATCTGGAGCACAACCCTGCTTCCGGCGTTCGGCTTCCACAGAAACATCCAATTAGACCAAAGGTGACGTTTCAGCCGGCCGAAGTTCGCACGATCCTCAACCACCTGCAAGGGACTCACCGCACGATGGTCTTGTTGATTGCGGTAACCGGAATGCGCGTATCGGAGTTGCTGGCGCTTCAGTGGTCAGACATCGATTTTGCGCGTCGTCTAGTTCACGTTCGGCGGACGTTCTATCGAGGCAGTTTCGGTCTACCAAAGACACCAACGAGCGAACGCGTAATCCCAATCAGTGACGGTCTCTTCGTTGCACTTCAGCGGCACATGGGCAACGTAAGACAGAACGCCTCACCGCTCGTATTCCCAAATGCGGACGGCAAGCCTTACGAAGCCGCCAACCTTTTACGACGGCTGCTTCATCCCGCATTGGCGAAGTGCGGGCTTCCAAAGACAGGCTGGCGAGTGTTTCGTCGCTCAGTCGCAACAGCACTCAGCGAAATGAGGGAGCCGGTGAGAACCACACAGCAGGTTCTCGGGCATTCTTCACCACACACAACACTTGCGTTCTACACTCAGTCGGTGGAAGAGTCAGAACGCAACGCAATTGCGAAGTTGGAGCGGATTCTGTTCCCAAATGTTCCCAAGTTCGAGGAAAGCCCCACGCTAACTTATTGAAAAGTTTGGCTGGGAGACCTGGACTCGAACCAGGATAGCCAGATCCAGAGTCTGGAGTCCTACCAATTGGACGATCTCCCAGCCGAGGGAGAAAAAAGGAACCGCAGCAGGTTCCCGAGGATCGGGAGAGCTGCGATTCTCTGTATCTAATTTAATAGGGAAATGCGGAAGCGTCAACCGCGAGCCGAGGTGGCGGGCGCCGAATCGGTGGAATGCGACGCGGCTTGCGGAACCATGCGGCCCTTGCGTATGGCGAATTTCTCGCCGCCCCAAATGATGCGGTTGGAAACGAACGCCGCCAGCCAGACGGCGAAATGAATGGCATCCCGGAGAGGAACGAGCCAGATCTTGTGCTTGAGCACTTCGTCTCTTACTCCCCAGACTCCTGCGGTCCAGGCCATGGCATGACGAAGGACGAGGTAGGCGAGCAGGTACGCACCGGCAATCCACGGTTTAGGCGCCACGATGGCGGCTAACAAAACCCAGGGCAGCCCGAGGGTGAAGACCAGGCCGAAATAAGAGAGCGGGCGGCAGAGGCGCACGGTGCGCGCCCAGCGCACTTGATGATCCCAAAAGCTCTTGGCGGTTTGCGCGGGATAGACCGTCCACACGGCTTCAGGTGAAAGCAGGACGCGGCCTCCCGCCTTTGCGATGCGCAGGCCCAGTTCGTAATCGTCGGAGAGCATGCCACCAATGGACGCAAAACCACCAATTTTGGCGAGCCAGCGCTTGGTGGTGACGATGGAAGCGCCCAAAGCGAATTTCACGCCTTCGGTCCACTCCGCCATCAGCACGCCCGGGAAGAAATCGCTGGTTGCCCCGATGGCTTCGAGGTTGGCGGCAAGGCCTTTTTCGACGATACCGCGATAGAAGGAGGTGACGGCTCCGATGCTGTCGTCAGCGAATGGAGCCACGACTTCCCGCAAATAGTCGGGACCCACACGAACGTCGCCATCGGTGAGCGCGAGGATTTCGTACTGCGCCTCGCGCGAAAGTCGGGCGAGTTTGTTGACCTTGCGATTTGCGCCGAGATTTTCCGCGCCGACGAGCAGCCGAACTTGCCGCGAGGGGAATTCCGCCATGAGACGGCGAATGACGGGGATCGCAGCGTCTTCCGCATCGTTTACCGCGAAAAGAATTTCGTAGTCAGGATACTCTTGCCGGCAGAAGCTGGCGAAGTTCTCGTAGGTTGCGAAATCCGCGCCGCGGACCGGTTTTAGCAGGCTGACGGGCGGAGTGTAGGTGGCGCTTCTGCGCTGATGCTCCCGACGGAAAAAGCGCCAGGCCGCGAACGTGGCGGCTATGTAGTAGAAAAGTGGAGCGGCGGCCAAAAGGAGGATTGCGGCTCGCCAATTGGAATGCAGAAAAGTCACGTCGAAAGGCTCGTTTCCGTTTCGCCGGCTTACCGTTTGCCAAGCCAGACCAGCGTGACGCCCAGGCAGACGATGAGGACCCCCAACCAACGGCGCGAAGATACCCGTTCGCCCAAAAACACAACTCCGCCGAGAGTCCCCGCGGCGTAGCTGAGTGCTGTGACCGGAACGACGAAGCTGACATTTTCAATCGAGAGAACAGCCAGCAGTGAGAAAAAGGCCAGCGTCATCATCGAAATGCCCACCCACATCCACGGCACTTTCATAGCCCTGAAAATCACGCGCAAAAGAGAGTGGGGCCGAAAATCGTGTACTTCACCGATCTGCTTCATGGCGCGGGTTACGCACAGTTCACCGCCGGTTCCCGCAGCGACCACAAAAAACAGAAATAGAGCTTCGCGCATCGCTACGGGACCTCCGTCGTGCGCGGAGGCGTATTGCCGACGACCAGAACGCCGAGGCAGATGACCGCTACACCGGCCCAGTGCAACCGCGAGACTTTCTCGCCCAGGTAAAAGTACCCGAGGAGGGCAACAACCAGATAGGCAACCGAAGAAGCAGGCTGGACGTAACTGAAATCGGCCCAGGAGAGGATCAGCATGTAGGCGACAAAGAAAGTAAGAAGCGAAGCAACGCCCAGCCAAACGTATCTGGAGCCGAAAACACTAACGAAAATGTGTGGCAACTCCGCCGGAGCCCAGGAAGCCGCCGAACCGACATTTTTCATCCCTTTGCCAAGCAAAATGTTCCCGAGCGGGCCGAAGATGACCATGATCAGAATCATGCAGTACGTCTTGAAGTGTAAACCTGGCCGGGACTTCATGTAACTCGCGAACCAAATCGCCGCTTCAGCACGGGAACGGAATCGCACAAAGCAGTCTTCATAAAGAGCATAGCCCTTCTCATTGTTCTTCAGAACTATTCTACATGGAACGCCTCGGTGCTCAAGATAATCAGCTTGCTTCAATGCTCTGAAATTTCCCTCCCACCGAACGATTTCCGCGCACAATGAATTTAATTGCCCGCTTGAAGTGTCTGACTCACAGCCTCCGCCAATTTTACCCGTGGCTCCCATCCTGTTTCTTCTCGCAGCCGGCAGGTGACGTACCAGCGCTCCTGCGTGGCGCGCCTAACCTGTTGCAACATCGGACCTGCATTTCTGTCCAAGCGAAGACTCCGCAGCACGGCTTCAGCCAGAGGCACGCCAAGCCGCAACGGCCAATTGGGAAAGTACACGACGCGCTTTTTTTGAAACTCCGCCAGCACAGCGTGGTACGCGCCTAGCTTGAGATTGTCGTCATCAACCACGATGTACTCCCGCAAACCGACCGTTTCCTGTTTGCCGACTAATTGCATGGCGTCCAGCAGGTTTTCGGTGAAGTTCAGTGGCACTCGCAGATCTGGGGTCCCAAAGACAACGTTCGTGTTGCCAACCGTAAAGCCCAGCAGTCCCAAAGGCAGAGCCCGCCCCGGTCCGTAAATCAGTCCCGGCCGCAGGATGGTGATGGGAAAGCCGGTGTTCTTTGCAAACGAGGCGGCAAATTGATCCGCCACGATCTTCGATTGAGCGTAAAAATCGCGAAGCTCCGGCCGAGGATCGTAGCCCGTCGTCTCGTCGATGCGCTCTCCATTCCTGGTCAGTCCATAGACAGAAATAGAACTCAAGTAAACAACCTTGCGGGCACCCCGCTTGTGCGCAGCCCTTAGCACTCGTTCTGTGCCGCGGGCATTGCTCTCGAAAAAGTCGTTTCTCTTCCCTGCCCCATTGACCTTTGCCGCGATGTGAAAGACGATGTCCGCGGCCTCAACCGCGCGCTCGATGGCGGTGGCGTCACTCAGATCCCCACGAACAACGGTGACGCCGCTTGCCTCAAGTTGGTCGGCACGAGGCGATTGACGCGCCAGCGCGCGAACTTTTACGCCACCGGCGAGCAACCGCCTCACCAGCGGACCACCGATGAATCCTGTGGCGCCGGTTACACAGACTCGCATCAGAAGGGATCCCTTCCTTGGTGGAGAGCGTCTTTCAATTCCTCGCACCTTCTCGTCGCCAGGCGCACCAATACAAACCGCCAGCCTATCATCGCCTAACCGGAATGGCCTTTTGCAGATTGGAGTTCCGCAGCGATCCTCAGTCCGCTATCAGTTATGCTAAAGTTCTTGAGACCCAATCTAAAGTCGCGAAACAGACCTGCGATTAATGCTGGAGAGGTGCTCTGATTTCCACGGTCGTCGAATTTATCCTTCTTGGCGTAGCCGCAATCCCCTTCATCTACTATTTGCTCGTGATTTTCAGCACGGTGCGGTTCTTCATTGCCAAGCGAGATTATCCTATCCCTAACCGGGATTTTACGCCTCCTATCAGTTGCCTCAAGCCCATCAAGGGGCTTGACGAAGATGCTTACGAAAATTACGCCAGCTTCTGCCGTCAAGACTATCCAGAGTACGAAATTCTTTTCTGCGTGGATAGAGACGATCCTGCCCTGCCCGTCCTCGAAAAGGTCATTCGCGATTTTCCTGACCGCAAAATCCGCCTCCTGTTTGGCTCCGGCCGCACCGCCATCAACGACAAAGTCGCGCGGCTCGTCCGCCTGGTGCAAGAAGCGGAGAACGATCTTCTCGTCATCACCGATGGTGACATCCGCGTCCAGCCCGATTATCTCCGCACGGTGGCGTCGCCTTTTCGCGACCCAAAGGTAGGCGGCGCCACCTGCCTCTACGCCTCCACCGAAGAAACGAATTTCATTCAGGAACTCCAATCCAGCGGCATGATTTCTGACTTTTTCCCCGGCATCATGGTGGCATGGCTGCTGGACGGCATTAAATTCACATTCGGTCAGACGATCGTTATGACCCGCAAGAGCAACGCGGGCTTTGGTGGATACCAGACGATCGAAAACCGGCCCGCTGATGATCTCCTCGCCGGCCGGCTCGTCGCGCAACAAGGTCTGAAAGTCGAACTCCTCCCCTATGTCGTGCAAACCGTGGCTGACTTCCAATCGTTTCGCGATCTGCTCTATAAGCGCGTCCGATGGATGACCGTCATGCGTCTGATGCGTCCCTGGGGACACCTGGGCTTGATTTTCACCTGGGGATTGATCTGGTCTCTAGTAGCCGTTGCCGTTCATCCTTCAGCCACGGTCGCTCTCGCGTACCTTGGCACCTATGCAATCGCCCGTCTCGTCATGACGTGGCTCATGGGAATTTGGGGGATGAAGCAAAAGGGCCTTTGGAAGAAAATGCCGCTCATTCCTCTGTGGGATTTCATCGCTTTTTGCATTTGGCTCGCCAGCTTCGCCCGCAAGACGATTCGTTGGCGCGGCGTAAATTATCTCATCAAGAAAGGAATGCTCGTGCCCACCGATTCGGCTAGCGCAGAGCAAACCGTGCGTTGAACGCCCTTCCCGAAGTTTGTTCGCGCACACCGTCACCCCGATGAGCGCCAAGATAGCTGTCGCGGGTGCCGGCATTTACGGCTCGACGATCGCGATTCGCCTCGCCGAGCAGGGGCATAACGTATCCCTTTTCGACCCACTCGGCATTCTTTGTGCGGCGTCGGTCATCAACCAGTATCGCATCCATTCCGGTTACCACTATCCGCGCAGCCCAGAAACCATCGCCGAAACGCTTGAGGCCCGCTCGGAGTTTCAATCCACGTTCTCGCCGGCGATAGTTCGTAACAGCCGCCACTACTACGCCATTCCCAAGGAAGGCTCCGCTACGTCTCCCGCTCTTTTCGAGCAAGTGATGTCCCAGTTTTCTATACCGTTCGAATCCTGCCGTCCCGCATGGATGGATTTCCATTTTATTGACCGCTGCTATCAAGTCGATGAGCAAATCTACGATCCAGAGATTCTCCGCGACATCGTTGCCTCTCGCATTAAGGCGCTTCGCATTCCGTTCGAACAACGAGCCTTTTCGAACGACTTGCGCCCAGACTTTGATTTCGTCGTCTGGGCAACCTATGGTCTCGGCCCCAGCCGGGGCATCTTCAAATCCGCAAAGTATCAGGTCGCTGAGAAAATTCTCATTGAGCTTCCGCAGGTCCTTTGTGGCATTTCCCTGGTCGTTATCGACGGCCCGTTCACTGCGTTTGATCCATACGGCAGTTCTTCTCGATCTCTGTGGGGTTCGGCCAAACACACCAATCATTGGACAACGACCAGTCCCACCGAGCCCTTTCCAGAACCCTACGCCAGTCTTCTAAATCGGCCGCAATTCGAACCCTTCGCCGGGACGCGCTTTGACGCCATGCGGAGGGACTCTGCTCTTGCCGTCCCCGCTTCCGCGGAAGCCGTCTATCTCGGCTCACGCTTCACGATCCGTGTCGTCGAAAACAATCCTGCAGAGGATCGCCGCACTCTTTATGTTCAGGAGACGGCTCCCGGAGAAATTCACATTTTTTCAGGGAAAGTCGTAAGCGCGGTGAAGGCCGCGCGACTGGTGTGCGAAAGGGTCTCGCGGGGTGCCTGAATTCCCTGTCTACGCCGTCCTCGGCTCCGGCCGTTGGGCCAGCCGGATCCAAACCATTCTGTCCAGCATCAACCGTCGCGTTTGTCGTATCGCGGACCCGCGACGGCAACAAACGGAAAGCGCCGCCGCCTTTCGATCCCGCTTCTGCGCGAAGCTGAAATCCTCCGGTGCGCAAATTGTCTGGCTTTGCGTTCCTCCCGGTTCGCACATTCCTTTGCTCATGGAAGCGGCGATGGATGCGGGCTTGCACGTGGTCGCCGAAAAACCGTGGCGCTGTTCCCGCGACGAGACTGGTGCACTCATGCTCCAGGCCAAGGATACGCAGCGTCTGCTTGCCGTGCACTATGAGTATTGCCTTCTGAGCGCGGTGGAAACCTGGCGTGGAACACTTTATCCAGGAAAAGAGCTGTGTTTCGGAGGCCACTACTTTTCCGGCCGATCCGATCATCTGAAGATTCCCGCCCTAGAGAACCTCGGCTCGCATCTGCTTTCGATAAAGGCGTACGCCGTGCCCCAGGCGGCACTATCCGAAATTCGCTGCGGGTACAACACTCCGAACGAACGCTGCGTCTGGCTGGAAAAGGCGGGCAATCGCACGGCGTTCCTAAACCTTCTTGAAAACCAGCAACCCATCATTCAGCGCTTTATAGAAAAGACCGAAGCTGCTCTAAACGGAGCAGACTTCCCGTTTGGGCTGGATTTCGCGCTTCGCGTTGCCGACGAAGTGGCCGCGCTTCGCTGAAAACCTGGGCTAACCTAACTCTTCACTTTGACGCTTTTCGTCCTGACTTTTTCCAGCGCGCCCCGTCCATTTTCAAAACGCGGAGCAGCCAATGACGTCCTCGCCGTCTTACCCATCTGCAAGCGCCGGTCGTTCCGCGGCTCGCGCCAATTTACCTGGGGGAACATGAGCGAAGCGTCAACGCGATCGCGGTATTTCAGGGCGATGTTCATCAGCGAATCCAGCAGCGAGTCCGACAGGAAATGAGGCTGCAGGCCAAGGTCAATCAATTTGGAGTGCTTTGCGTTGTAGTAGTGATCCTCAGCTTCGACACGCGGATCCTGCAAATGGTCGATTTCCACGTTCAGGCCGAGTTTTTTGCCCGCGGCGACAACCATGACCGCAAGATCACGAATGCAGAACTGCTCCGTGAACTGGTTATAGACGCGGCATTCTCCGCGGGCAGCAGGATTGTCGCAGGCAATTTCGATACAGCGGACCGTGTCGCGAATATCGAGGAAGCCGCGCGTCTGCCCGCCCTTTCCGTATACAGTCAGCGGCTGGCCGATCGCCGCTTGAATACAGAAGCGGTTCAACACCGTGCCGAACACGTCGTCGTAGTCGAAGCGGTTGATGAGCGCTTCGTCCATGGCGGTTTCCTCGGTCATTGTGCCATACACCACGCCTTGATTCAGATCGGTCGCGCGCAATCCCCAAATCTTGCAGGCGAACATGATGTTGTGGCTGTCATGCACCTTCGACAAGTGGTAGAACGAGCCGGGCTGTTTCGGAAACGGCAGCACATCTTTGCGGCCGTTGTGTTCGATGGTGATGTAGCCCTCTTCGATGTCAATGTTCGGCGTGCCGTACTCACCCATTGTGCCGAGCTTTACGAGGTGGCAGTCGGGGCAGTACTCGCGGAGCGCAAAGAGTAGATTCAGCGTACCCACCACGTTGTTGACCTGCGTGAAGACTGCGTGGCCGCGGTCGATCATCGAATACGGCGCAGACCGCTGCTCCGCGAAATGCACTACGGCATCGGGTTCGAAGGTTCGCAGCGTGGAGGCCAGGAACTCGTAGTCGCAAACGTCTCCGTAGAACGACTCAATGGTCTTGCCGCTCACGGCCTGCCATACGCGCAGACGGTCGGACAACGCACGAATGGGCGTCAGCGTTTGTGCATTGAGCTCATGATCCCAGAGACGACGCACAAAATTATCAACAATCGCCACCGTGTGACCCTGCTTCGACAAATACAGCGCCGTGGCCCACCCGCAGTAGCCGTCTCCCCCAAGCACAGCAATCTTCATGCACATCCTCCTCGAAACAAAAACTAAATTGACCGCGCCGCTGGCTACGCAATACCCCTTGCAGCGCCACTGTCGCTCGCGCTCTTGCCTGGCGTCGCCCCACGCCGGTTCTAGATCTTCAGCCAGCCTTCCTTGGCGTCAAAGGCAAGCCCCAAAAACTCATTGAGAATTCGTTCCAGCAGTCCCTGCGCCGTCGCACCCGCTTGCGTGGTTAACTAAACTAGTTTATCTGGGGATGCGCTTCCTGCAAAGCATTACTTGGCAACGCATGATTCGTGACAACAACCTTCCCGCCGCTCTCCAGGATGGCCTCCAGGTTTCCGGCGCCCACGGCTTTTTGAAACGCCGGCAAATCCGACTTCTCCGCCACAAGGTAGTAGCGCTGGGGTTCGAGCCAGAGCGTCTTGAACTGCGCCTCATTGATAAAAACGTTCGGTGCCCCGGGGGCGGCCGAGCCATAGGCGAGGTTCTGGTATTGCCCGTTGATCAACAACCCGTCACGGTTCAAATAGAAAAAAACCGAGGAAAAGTTGTAATAAGGTTCTTTTCCGTGATGGTCCGCAATGAGCCTTCCCTCCGGCGCCTTCTGGATCGCCTCCGCCAGCTTTTGTGAAGATAAATATGGATCGAAGGCCACCATGGCAAGCCTCGCCGCGTGAAAAAACAAAACCATCATGAGCGCGGCAGCCCAGTACGCACGCCCGTCTTTCCACAAGATAGAACCGAGCATCCCGAGCACGAACGCGATTCCTGCTAACAGCAGCGGCACGCGAAGATACGCGAACGACTCCAGAGTTAGGTCGCCGATGTGCCCCAGCGACAGCGTGTACCAGCTCGGATGCCTCACGAGAGCCGACGAGATGTCGCCATGCGTCGGGATATTGCGCACTGCCCAATAAATTCCGAACACCGCAATTGCCGCGATTGCCGCGGTTCCGGCGAGCACCTGCGTGCCACGCCGCACCAATGCTCCTCCCGAAGCCATGGCCGATCCCAGCAGCAGCGCCAACGCCGGATAACACGGCATGGAGTAATACTCCTGTGTCGTTGAGAACGTAAAGAAGATCAGCAGAAATCCCGTCCAGCATAAGGCGAGCAGACGCATCTTCCCGGCTCGGTCCAACGGCTTGAAAGAAAGTTTGGCAACAGCGGGAAAATAGACGCTCCAAGGGAAGAGCCACAAAAGATGAAACAGCCAGAAGTACAGTCGCGGTACGGTGTTGTAGTCGCGCGGATACCGCAGGTTCAGAAACCGCAAAACCTGCTCATTCATAAAGAAAAACCACAGAAAGCCATGATACTCACCCGGCCCACTGTGAAAGCTGAAACTGAAGTACGGGGGATTGCGCAGTGTCGCCAGGACGTGCCACGGGACGGCAATCAAAAGCACGATCGCGGCGCCACTGAAAGGGCGCAGCCTCTTCCACGCCTTCGCTTCAAAAAGTTGATGCGTCAATAGAAGATAGATCAGGCCGCCGGCGACAGGAAATAGCACGGCGACCAGGCTCTTCAGCAAAAGTCCTGCTCCCAGGCTTGCGGCCAGAATGGCGGCCCAGAGGCGGGGGCGCCGCTCACTTTCATCGAGTGCCCGCAGCATGGCCCACATCGCCAGCGCTACCGTGCACGTGAGCATCACGTCGGGAATCAGAATGCGCGTAAACAGAAACAGGCCAATGCACGTGCTGATGCACAAGCCCGCATAGAATCCTGCGCGCTTGCCAAAAGCCCAGATGCCCATGGCGGTCGTCAACCACGCCAGAGCCATGCTCGAAAGCGCAAACGGCAATCGCGCGACCCAATCGCGCACTCCGAAAATCTTGTAGAAGATGGCGATGAGCCAGTAGACGAGCGGAGCTTTTTCCAGATAAGCTACCCCATCGAGCCGCGCCGTCACCCAATCGCCGGAAGCGATCATGTTGCGCGCAATTTGTGCCTGCACCGCGTCCACGTCGTCCATCAACGACGGCGGCGAAACCACGCAGCCCAGATAGATGGCGCCCGCGAAAAGCAAAACAATTAAATAGAGATACTTGTTTTTTCCTGTGTCCAGGAAGCCGGAACCGGAGGGGGCCCCGCCTGAATTCGCCATTTTTTCATCCATAGAAAGAGAAGCATCAGACCCCACAAATGGTACCCGGCGTTGATGCGCCGCCCGAGATGCAAGCGCACCAACTCCCGAATGGCGCTGCTGCGAAACACGGCTTCACACTGCAGAAGAGCCTCTTCCATAGTATCCAGCAGCAACGCGCGCAACGGTCCGCGCAGCCATTCATGCGCCGGAATATCGAAGCCCATTTTCTTCCGCGTCAAAATCTTTCCAGGAAGCCTCTTCCGCATCAGTTCTTTGAGGACAATCTTTTGCCGCCATCCTTGCATCTTGAGCGACGCCGGCAGCGTGGCCGCAAATTCCACGATGCGATGATCCAAGAACGGCGGCCGCACTTCCAGCGAATGCGCCATGCTCATGCGGTCGACTTTATTCAGGATGTCGTCGGGCAAATAATACTTTTGATCCCACCACAAATACGGTGAAACACCGTCGCGCGCGGCGTTGGAATCGTGCAGTTCGCCGAGCACGCTCTCCAACGATTTCGGCAATGGTACTGTGCACAGGTTCCGCGCCTCTTCCGCTGAAAACGTCCCGTTCCAGAAGATATGCGCTTGCTCCGCTGGAAGGAGACTGCCCTGCAGGAGGCGCTTCACCATGTATTCCCGGCTGATCTTGTCGTCCGAGACCGGCCACAGACGCGCCAAACCCAACGCCGCACGCAGCGACCGCTTCGGCAGTCGGCGCATCGGCTCGGCAAGCTGGTTCGCGCGATACGTCAAGTAACCGCCGAAAAGTTCGTCCGCCCCTTCCCCGCTCAACGCGACAGTTACTTCCGCCTTGCTCATTTTTGAGAGAAACCAGACGGGCAAAGCTCCCGCGTCCGAACTCGGCTCGTCGGAGTAATAGGCGAACTCCTCAATCGCACTGCGAAGGTCGGCTCCCGGATTCAAATCGAATTCCTGATGCTCGCTCCCATATTGCTTTGCTGCGGCGCGAATGTACTCCGTCTCGTCGAAGCTTCTTCCTAGGAAAGAAATTGAAAGCGTTTTGATGGGCTTCGACGAACCCATCGCGGCGTAGTGCAAAACCGTGGAGGAATCCACGCCTCCGCTGAGCCAGAGACCGAGAGGCACGTCCGAGAGCAGGTGTTCGCGCACGGAATCCTGCAGCAGCGCATCCAGTTCCTCGCACGCCGAGTCCAGCGAACGCTCTCGAATCGGTCCCGCGGGCAAAGTCCAATAGGATTCGACGTTCACTCTTCCATCGCGCCACTCCAGCCACTGGCCCGGAGGCAGCTTCTCGATGCCTTCGACCATCGTCCACGGACATGGCACATAATTGAGGGACAAGTAGCAAGCCAGCGCATCGAGGCTCAGGCGGCGCTCAAATTCCGGATGAATGAAGATTGTTTTTAGCTCGGAGCCGAAAAAAATATCTTCGCCGCGGCGCGCAATATACAGCGGCTTGATGCCCATGCGGTCCCGCGCCAGAACGAGCCGGCGCGACGACTTGGTCCATAGGGCCACGGCAAACATTCCCCGCAGCCGCGCGAAGGACTGTGTATCCCACTCGGCGAACGCGTGCAGAACCGTCTCTGTATCCGAGTGGGAGTGGAAGCGGTGCCCGAGTTTCTCGAGTTCGGTCCGCAACGCAAGGTGGTTGTAAATCTCCCCGTTGAAGACAATGGCGATCTCGCCGTCGTCGGTCACGATGGGCTGGTCGCCCCCCTGCAAATCAATAATCTTCAGGCGCGCGGCGCCCATCGAAAGCACACCGGACCGGTACACGCCTCGCTGGTCGGGGCCGCGGTGAGAGAGTGTCGCCGTGGCACGCTCAATGCGCTCCGCTTCGGGCGCCCAATTTTTATGCGTAAACCCGGCTATGCCGCACAACGGCCAACGCCTTTCTAGCGTCCGTGCTCGTCGCTTTTCCTAATGTCTTTCCTAGTGGCTTAAACGCCCGTTGCAATGCTGCCCGTCGAAAACCCACACATCCTATCCCAATGCAACCAGCGCCACACCCGCGCACACCAGAATCACCCCGGTCCAGCGCGCCACGCTTACTTCCTCGTCCAAGATGTACTTCGCGCCAAACGTCCCGACCACATAGCTCAGCGCCGACGCCGGAATCACGAAGCTGATCGGCTCCCAGGAGAGCAGCACCAGCAATGCGTAAAACGACAGCGCCATCAGCGGGATCCCGGCCCAGAACCAGCCATTACAGAGCGCCTTGCGCAGAAATCGCAGCAGCTCCATGGGGCGCAGCCGCTCCGGCTCCCCAGTCGCCTTCATGCCGCGCGTGATCGCGATTTCTCCGCCCGTGCTCCCAAAAATCAGAAAGCACAGAAATATCAACACCCGGATCATGCCAGCGCCTCGCTCGTCACCGCCGTTGTCCGCGGCTTGGTTTGCCCCACCAGCAGCACGCCCACACAAATCAGCACGACGCCCACCCAGCGCCGCGTCGAAACCGCTTCGTGCAGAAAGACCACCGCAAAAAAGGTCAGCAGCGCGTAGCCAAACGCGCCCGCGGGCATAACGTAGCTGTAGTCCGCCCAGCTCAGCACCGTCATGTAGCTGAGCATAAACCCGCACAGGAAGAATATCCCGATCCAGAGCGTACCGCTCGTGACGGTCATGCGAAACGCGTGGGCGACCCCCGGCGCGGAGAGCTGCACCGCTCCAATCTGCAGCATGCCGCGCTTCAGCATCAGGTCACCGGCGTTCGCGCACAGCACCATCGCACACACCATGACCAGCGTCTTTATCCTCAGCCTGCCCTCAGTTGCCATCTTGTTTAAGATTAGTCGTTTCCGGATGCCGTCGGCGTCCCCGGAACAGAAATCATCGGCTTGGCAGCATCGCCGCCCTGCCGCACCCACTTCCAACGTTCCGAGCGTAGCTTCAAGAAGCTCGTCGCTTCTTCGTACAGCCGCTTGCGCTCGTGCGAATCCCACAGCGCTTCGCGCACAATACGCCAAACCACACGCGGCCGGAAGTAATATTCGTCATAGAAACGGTTCACACCCGCCATCATCTCGGCCTTGGAGAGGTGCGGGTATTCGATGTGCGGCAACTGGTGGCCGCCGGAATCCGCCAGCGCCTCAATCTTCAGAAAGCCCTGCTGGGCCATCGACTCGTGCAGTTCCGTGCCTGGCATAGCGTGCGCCAGGGAGACCTGAATCGTTTCGCAGTCCAGTTCTTTCGCAAAATCAATCGTCTTGTTGATCGTGTCCTTCGTCTCGCCCGGCAGCCCGATGATGAAGTCTCCGTGGACTTTGATTCCTACCTTCTTGCAATTCTTCATGAACTCGCGCGCCATCTCCACCGTCGCGCCCTTCTTGATGTTCTTCAGAATCTGCGGGTCGCCGGACTCAAATCCCACAATGAACAACCTCGCGCCGCCCTCCGCCATCGCCTTCAGCTCTTCATATTTACTATGGCAGCGCGCCGTGCACGACCAGCGGAACTTCAACGGCCTGAATTTCTGGCTGAGCTCGATTGCCCGGTCCTTCCGGATATTGAAGGTGTCGTCGTCGAAGAAAATTTCCTTCATCTGCGGAAAGTATTCCAGCGCGTTCTTCACTTCCTGCACCACGTTGTCCACCGAGCGCGTCCGCCAGGTGTGCCCCGAAACCGTCTGCGGCCACATGCAGAACGTGCACAACGCCGGACAGCCTCGCGTCGTGTAAAAGGACACAAACGGGTGCAGCAAAAACGGCACGTTGTAGTTTTCAATCGTCAAATCGCGCTTGTACACGTCCGTCGCAAACGGCAGCGCATCCAGCTCCGCCGTATGCAGCTGCGGCCGCATGGCGTTGTGCACCACGCGTCCGTCTTTCCGGTAGCTAACTCCCAAAATCTGCTCGATGGGCTTGCCATGCGCGTATTCAGGAATGGCGTGGTCAAACTCCCCGCGGGTCACAAAGTCAATATCTTCACTGGCCAGCAGCGTTTCTTCCGGCTTAATGTGCCCGTGCGGTCCCACGAACGCGATTTTCAGTCCGGGATTGCTTTCCTTGATTTTCCGGATCAGTTTGATGTCACTGTGAAAGCCCACCGTGGAGGTGTACAGCACGAGAAACTCATAGTCCTTGCAGATATCAACGGTCTGCTGCCAGTTGACCTTGTGCGGGGACGCGTCGAGCAGCCGGCTCCCAGGAATCATTCCCGCAGGATAGCTAAGCCAAACCGGGTACCAGTAGGATTCTATCTCCCGGGTCGCGGGCCACCGCGAACTTGCGCCGCCATCAAATTTCTCAAAGCTTGGCGGATTCAACAGCAACGTCTTCATTACATCCGGCATTCATCACCCTCGTTCTTCCGAATGAAGATTGGAAATCCCCTCAATTCTCTCACTGTTCGGTCAAAAAAAACCGCCCCGGGCCTGTATGGCCCACAGAAACGCCGACATATCAGATATCAGTTTACCCGACTTCGTTAGATGCACCCAACTCTTTCTGCGCCCTAACCTTAACTACATCGCACCATGAATCTATGCGCTTCAACCCAACGCCTTCCTCCTGTGTTTCTTCGGCGGGTTCCGGCGTCTCCAAGCTCCCGGCGCGCCGCCTTGCATTATTTACGATTGCGTAATATCATCTGGCAGTTTCTGCGTGCTGCTTGGTTGTGCCCGTAGATTCGAGGTCTGCATGCGAGCAACTCGGACTCGTCCCCCCGCGCATCCCGTTATTCTGGTCGTCGAAGACTCCCCGTCTCTCCTGGACATGATCCTGACGGCTCTGGAAGGTGCGGACTTTCTCGTCCTTCCTGCGAGCAACGCTACCGAAGCCCTCGCACTTGCCGATTCCTGCGCCGGCCCCATCCATCTTCTCGTCACCAAACTCCATCCTGCAGAAATGCCCGGGCCGGATCTGGCCGCCCGCTTGCGCCAGCGTTGTCCAGAAATGAGCGTTCTTTACAGTTCGGCCAATCCGCTCGCTGCCCTCGAGATTCCCGACCCGGAAGAAGTCGTCTCCTGCATGCTTCCGAGGCCTTTCAGCAAGGAAACCCTGCTTCGTCGCGTGCAGACCCTCTTGGCCGCTCACGTGTAAGAGACGCGCTTCAATGCGCTGCCAGTGAAGCGCTTTGCGGCCCTAAAACTTCCGAACTCGCCGCCGATAGCTCCTCCCAAATCCGCGCAATCCATTCGCGATGCTCTGGTTTCATCAACACCGAGCGCAAACACGTCAGCGTCTCTCGGTCCCGCTGCATTTCTCCAAGATTTTCTGCCCAAAAATCCGTTGGGAGTTCCGCGACGGCGAGGTGCAAATTCCGTTTTGCCGCGGCCTCAAAGATTCGGCGTGTCTGCGCGGATGCTTCCGTCACACGCCTGGCCCGCGGCGCGAAAATCACAATGTCCAGCTCGGGAGCAAACGCCGTCACAAAGCGCTGGTCTTTCCTCAGCAAGCCATACAACGCCAGCGCCGCCTCCCGTCCTTGTTCCAGGCCACGAGCAAACTCTCCGTCGCGAACCAGCGGCAAGAGCTTCTGTGTGGCCCACAAAGCCGCTGCCGCTGCGCCCGGCCGGGAGCATTCCAGGCTGATTTCTCCCAAGTGCAGCTCCGTCGAGCTGAAGTAGGTATACGGCGAATCGTGCTTATAGAAGCGTCCCACGGCGGGATCGCGGAACAACACGCAGCCACACCCGTAGGGCTGCAGCCCGTGCTTGTGCGGATCAATGACCATCGAATCCGCCTCGCCGATCCGCGCAAAGGCCCGCGACGCCTCTTCCCCTAAATTCCCGGTGAGCACAAAATACCCGCCATAAGCCGCGTCCACATGCACCCGCAAACCGTGTTCTTCGCACAGCGCAAGAATTTCCGGCAGCGGGTCTACCGAGCCTGTCGCCGTCGTTCCCATCGTTGCCACCACCGTACCAACATTTCCACGCGCGACCCGCTCCGAGAGCGCCTGTACATCCATTCGCCCGCACGGATCGCAGGGGATGCTTTCAAATTCCAATTGCAACACGCCGCTGATGCGTCTGTGCGTGTAATGCGCTTGCGAGCTGGCAAGAATCCTCTTGCCCGGATGAACTTGCGACGCTACCCAGAGCGCCTCCAGATTCGCCATCGTCCCGCCGCCGCACAAATGCCCAAGAAACTCCTTCCAACTAAACATCCCGGCAATTTCTGCAACGGCTTCCTTTTCCATCGCGGATGTGGCTCTTCCGCCGTCCAAAGCGTGATTGTTCGGATTGATCCACATCGCCAGCGCGTACGCCAGCCGCGCCGCCGGGTGCGGCGGTTTCAGCATCTGGCCCGCGTACAAGGGATGAAAGTACGGGTAGTTGTCCTGCAGTCTCTCGGCGGTCGCTGCCAGGATCTCCGCAATTCGCTCTTCGCCAGAAGCCTTCGCTGCGAATCCCGGCAGTTCGCCAAAGCCGGCATCCAATCTCTTAACCGCTTCCAGCAGCGCTTCCAGGCTCTTCTGTTCGAGCTGCACGAATCACCCGTCGCTTCTATTGCCAAACCTTATCCAACTGCCCCGCCGTCTTCAGCAAATCCAATTGCGCCTGCTGCCGCTGAAAATTTGCATCCAGATACGCCATCCACTTTTCATTCTCATCCAGCCGCGCTTTTTCCACGTCCCGCAGGTTCACTTTGCCTTCCGCGTATTCCTGCTGCAGCACGCCGATACTCTGCTGGGCCAGTTGCAGCTCCAGCCGCGCCACTTCCTTCGCCGCATCGCGTTCCTGCAACCTCCTCGTTTTCTGCCGCACCTCCGCGCTGACCTGCGTCTTCTTGCTGGCCAGCGTCGCTTGCGCTGTCTGCAGATTGATCTGCGCCAGCCCTATGGATTCCTTCGTCTTGGCGCTGAACAGCGGCATCTGCACTTGCACGCCCGCGTTCAGGTTGTTCACCTGGAAGGAGCCCGGATTGAAGAATTTTTTGTAATTGTTGAACGACCCCAGCACGCTGTAGATTCCCACGAATTCGAGCGTCGGCAGGTTACCCCGCTTCTCCCCTTTCAACCGGAACTCCTTCGCGCGTACATCCGACTCCGCCAGCAACAGACCTGCGTTGCTTTGCATGGCCATGGCCACGAGATTTGCCCCTTCCTGCTCGGCCTCTCCGGGCAACTCCTCGGGCGTCACTTCGATAGCCTGTTCGTCCCCAAGTCCCAGTTGCCCACGCAAAAAAACCTCCAACTCATCTTCGCGTCCCTCGAGCTGCAGAATGCGTTGTTTCACCTGAGCCTTCGTCAGTTCTGCGCGCGTCACTTCGATCGGCAGTTCGTATCCTTCACCCTGCCGCTCCTGCGTAATCTGCAGAATCTTCTCCGCGCTGTCTCCCTCCCCTCGCAAAAGCTCCAGCGAATGCCGCACCTTCCCCAACTCCAGGTACGCCATCGCCGTTCTTTGAATCACGCTGTTTCTCACGTCTTCCAGCACGATCTTCTGCGAGCGCGCCTGCTCCTCCAGTTCTTTCCCTTGTCCCCGCAGTGGCTCGTTGAAAATTTGCTCCGTGTACGTCACGTCGAAAACCGAGGGTGCCGTTCCCCCGGGCGTTTCCGGAATGCCGTACGTATAGCCTGCGCCGGATCCTACGTAGAGGTTCGGCAGGAACTGCGCTTTGTTTAACTGTGACGCGTGTTCGGCGATGCTGGCCTGCAACTTCGCCACTTGTATGTCTTTGCTGTTGCGCAGCGCCATTTCAATCGCGCTCTTAAGCGTCAGCGCTACGGGGCCCGCCGGCTGCGCCGCCTGTGGACTGGCCGTACCAGTCGCCTGCAAAACCGTCGCCGTCTGCCCGCACATCGTTGCGCTGAAGAGCATGGCCACCGCCGCGCATCCCAACACCTCCATCGCTCCTCGCATCCGCATACTCCCTCCCCGTCGCCCCTACTCATATCTCAACGATTCGACGGGCTGCAGCTTCGCCGCCTGATTCGCCGGCAAATATCCAAAGAAAAGCCCCGTCGAACACGACACCACAAACGCCAGCACCACGCTCAGCGACGAAACCGGTACCCGCAAATTTCCCGGAAGAAACGTTTGCGCCACCACCGGCACCAGCAACCCAATCAGAATTCCCAGCACCGCTCCTCCCCCGCTGATCAAAAACGCCTCCGTCAGAAACTGGTACATAATCTCTCGCCGCGCCGCCCCAATCGCTTTGCGGATCCCAATCTCCCGCGTCCGCTCCGTCACCGTTACCAGCATGATGTTCATAATCCCGATTCCGCTGATGAGCAGAGCGATCGCTGCAATCACGATCAGCACAATCGTCAACGCCAGCGAAATGTCCCGCGCCGCCTTCAAAATCGCCGTCAGCGTCTGCACGTTGTACTCCGCGGCGGCCGGATGCCGGCTGCGCAAGAGTTGCGTCAACTGCCGCTCCACGTTCGGCACCTCCTCCGCCGAAGCTGCCTGAACATCGAGCACCTTCAGCGTGTTCACGCCGGTAAAATACTTCATCAGCCCGAACGGGATGAGCACAGACTCGCTTTGAATGTCCGATAGCCCAAACGTCTCCACGCGTTCCTTGAACACTCCGATAATCGTGAATGTCATGCCCGCCACGTTCAGCTCGCGCCCCACCGGACTGTCCTGCCCGAACAGCTTTTTCGCCAGTTGTGGCGTAATCACACACACCTTGCTGCGGGTCTGCATGTCCAGCGCATCCAGATAACGCCCACGCAGAATCAGCAGCCTGCGAATTTCCTTGTAACCCGGCGTCACTCCAATCAGCGTCACCGGCCGCACCACGCCTTGCGCCACCACGGAGGCCTGCATGTCGCTAATGCCTGCCACCTGGCCAACCCCAGAAATTGTGTCTCGCGCGGCCTCCAAGTCATCCAGCGTCATCTCGTAACTCAGCGGTTGCGCCTTTTCCGACGTGCGGATTAGCTCCGCCCACACGAGATTCGAACCCACCGCCTCAATCGAGGAAATAACGTACTTCCTGCTGGTCAGCGCGACGGTCACCACCAAGACAATCGACGCGCTTCCAATAATCACGCCCAGTGACGTCAGCGCCGCGCGCAGCTTGTTCGCGCGCAAGGCGTCAATGGACACCGACAGCGTTTCTCGCAGATCCATCATGAGAATCTCTTCGCCTGGGTTCGCCTGGCCCGGCGCCAAATTTCAAAACCCGCCGAACCGCTCGCAAAACTTCTCTTAACTCTTTCCCAGCCGCTTCAGCGCCTCGCGCGCGTTCTTATCCCTGGGATCCAGTTGCAGCGCCGCTTGATACTCCTTTTCCGCGGCCTCTCGGTCGCCCTTGCTCTCGTACAAACGGCCCAGCCACTCGTGCGCCACGGCGTACCGCGGATAGCCCGTGCGTCTCGGCGCTGTCCGGAGATACTCCCGAAGCAACCGCTCCGCCTCTTCCAGCTTTTCGTTTTTCAAGATCAACCCGGCTGCCCGGTAAAACTTCCCTCGGGGATCGGTTGGCGCGACCTTCTCTCCCTCGTCCGCGGTTTCCATCAACCGGTCCGCTTCGCTGCGCCTCAGGGCATAGTCCCCGATGTCATAAATCAGCTCCGCCGTCTTCGGGTGGCTTTCCAGCGCCAACTTGAATTCTGCATCCGCCGCTGTAAAGTCCTTCTTCTGCCGCCGGCAGTTTCCCACCGCGTAGTGCCACTCCGCGGCATCCATAGCCCGCAGCATTTCGATTTCTGGCTTGGCTTTATCCTCGCCGCCCCCCACCAGCCCCGGCGCGCTACAGTCAAACTCGATTAGCGCCTGTCGCGCCGCGAAATTCCTCTCATCCAGCTCCACCGCCGCCTCGAACTCCTTATGCGTTTTCTTAGCCAGCCCCATCGCCGAAAACATTGAGGCATGCGAGGCTTTTTCCCCGTACGCCTTTCCCAGCCATTCGTGATACACCGAACTCTTCGGATCGATGGCGATGGCTTTTTCCGCGCTGCTGATGGCCGCGTCGTACTCCTGCAACTCGATATAGGATTTCGTCAGCAGCAACTGGATATCGCCGTTCTGCGGCTCTCTTGCCGCGGCGGCCTGCAGCTCCTCCACCGCCTTCGCGTACTCGCTCTTCTCGTACGCCTGCCGCGCCGCTTCCGGCACGTCCATCTTCGCGCCCGCTGCCGCGCTGCAGGCCGCTCCCATCAGCAAGGTTCCTTGCAGCGCGCACCATTTCACCAACCCTCGGCTACGCCGCATTCGTGCTCACGACCTGGACCGCTTCCCCATCGTGCAAGTCCGCGTCTCCCGGCAACGCCACAACTTCGCCCTCCCGCAGCCCGCTCACCACCTCAAAGCTCGTCGCGTCCGCGATCCCCACCTCGATCTCCCGCTTCTCTAATTTGGATTTCCCAACCCCCAACTGGCTCGGCACTACCACGTATACGTAGCGATGCCCGCCTTCTGACGCCACCGCTCCCCGCGGCACCGCCAGCACATTGCTCCGCTGCGCCGAATTAATCCGCACATTCACATTAATCTTCGGCAGCAATTCCAGCTTGTCGTTGTTCACCGCGCACAGCAACTCCCCCACGCTCCGCGTCCCGTAGGGCACCACCTGCTTGGGAATCACTTCCGTCTTCCCCAGCCACGATTGGCTCGGCAACGCATCCCACGTGATAATCACCGATTGCCCCTCTTCCAACGCGCCCAGCTCCGGCTCATCTATGAACGCTCGTACGCGCACCTTGTGCAAATCCGCCATCTCCGCCAGCAAATCTCCCAGCTTCACGTAGTCTCCCGCCTGCAAGGGAAGTCCTGATGCATTTCGCCCCAGCGAATACAGCGTTCCATCTGCCGGTGCCACAATCCGCCCCTCACCCACTTTGTCTTCCAGCGCCGCCATGTCGCTCAAAATCTGCTGCACCTGCAGCTCTCCGCTCTGCGCCGCCAGTTGCACTTGCCGGTCAAACTCCTGCTTCACAGCCAGCAGCCGCGTCACTTCCGCCTTGGCGTTCGCCAGCGCCTGCTCATTCGCCGCCAAATCTTCTTTCGTCGCCGCCTGTCCCTTGGTCAGCCGCACCAGCGCGTCATAATTGTGCTGCAGACGGTTTTGCTCCCCTTCCGCCCGCTCCAAGTCTGCCGCCACCTTCGCCGCTTCGTCCGCCTTGCCTCCCGCTTTGGCCGCCTTTAAGTCGCTTTGCGCCTTCAGCAGCTTCGCCCGCTCGTCCGCCAATTGCGCCGCCACCTCTTTCACATTCAACTCCATCAGCACCTGGCCCTTTTTCACCGACTTGCCTTCGGTTACGTAGACCTTCTCCACAAACGTATCCAGTTGCGCCCGCATAACATACGGCGTGATCGGCTCCACTTTCCCGTTGCTCGTAATGGACGAAACCAGGTTCTCCCGCGTCGGCGTCACTGCCGCGATCTTTGCCGCCGGCTTCCGCCCGCTCAACCACACCAGCAGAATCGCCGCCAGCCCCGCCAGCAACAAAAAAATCACAATCCGGTTTCGTAGTCTACGATCCATCGTCTCTTGACTCGTCTACCTGCAAAATGCTCATCCCGCCCCTCGCTCTACGCGAAGGTGGACACGCAGGCCCACGCCCTGGGTTCCCTGCTCCCAAATGTCCTTGACGTTCTGCCCCTCTTGGTGGGCCCCGAAGCGCTTTATCTTACCAAGAGCACTGCGGCTTTCTCTACAAACCTGCACCGCACATCGCCTAGTTCGTAACGCCTTCCCGCCTCGCAATGATTCGCCGCTTCCTCCGCCTCACGTACGCTCTTTCCGTCCCTCTATATTGCAGATGCGCCGCTTCCTCAACAGGATGCGCACTCGCCCCAACCTCTCGCTCTTGCCATCTTCGCTTCCGGCGCAGCCAATTTCTTGCCGCCCACCTCGCAGCCACTTCGGCCGCCATTTTTTCCTTGACAATTTGGCCGTTTGTGCTAAACTATTTTGTGGGGAAAACCATAAGCCTTGCAGGCGGCCTTTAGGCCGCTTTTTTCTTTTCTGCCCCGCTTTTCTGCTTCCCGAGTCCATGAATCAGCTGCCTTCGGGGACCAAACATTGGCCAAATTCGGAGATGAAATAACTCCCTTAGAATCAACACTTACATAAGCACATCAAAACAGGCCACTTTAAGTTCCTTTAGAATGAACACTTATGAAAATATAGGGGAGGGATCCTGATTATTGTTAACTAAAGCTTTGCTGCCCAGAGCCCTCCAGTCGCACGATAAGCAGTTGGCTGACCGTCTCCAGGAACGACCTGACGCAAGGATGAACTACCTTCCGGTCACGATGAGTTGTCGTCCGCTCAGCTTCAGCAAAGCCCCAGCGGTCAAGCCTCTGTGAGCGGCCACTACCAGCGCTTCATCTCCCGCGGCGGCTTCCGCCGTGTCGTAATCTTTCTCCGCCCTTTCCCGTAGTACACTCGGAAGCCTTATCGGGTGTGTTTCCCAGCGAGGGTCTGCCGATGATCGAAGCTCGTTCCCTGTCCAAACGCTTTCAGGACAAAAAGCGCGGTGAAATTCGCGCCGTTGACAGCGTCAGCTTCACCTGTCAGCCCGGCAAAATCTACGGTCTTCTCGGTGCTAACGGCGCCGGCAAGACTACCACCCTGCGCATGCTCGCCACCATTCTCGAGCCGACCGACGGCACCGCCATCATTTGCGGCTACGACGTTGTCGAACAGCCGGAAAAAGTTCGCGCTAACGTCGGCTTCCTCTCCACCGCTACGGCGCTCTACCCGCGCCTCAGCGCTCAGGAAATGGTCGAATATTTCGGCCGCCTCAACGGCCTCGACGAAGCCACCCTCAAAAAGCGCGTCGACGACATCTTCAACCGCCTCGATATGAACGGCTTCCGCGACCGCCGCTGCGACAAGCTTTCCACCGGCATGAAGCAGAAAACTTCCATCGCCCGCACCCTCGTCCACGATCCGCCCGTCATGATTTTCGACGAGCCTACTCTCGGCCTCGATATCATGACCGCTCGCACCATCATCAATTTCATCCGCGAATGCCGCAACAACGGCAAAACCGTCATCTTCTCCACGCACGTCATGAGCGAAGTCGAAAAGCTGTGTGACACCATCGGAATTATCCAGTCCGGCACACTCCTCGCCGAAGGCACTCTCGCCGAACTCCGCGCCAAATACGCCGAACAGGATCTCGAGGAAATTTTCATCAAAATTGTCGGTCCGCTTCACGCACAATCGGAGGCATGAGCGCCATGAATCTTCACGCCGTAAGCGTCGTCTATCGCAAGGAACTCACCGAGTGGCTCCGCGACCGCCGCACCCTCATCTCCACCGTCCTCGTCCCTCTTCTCGCGTTTCCCATTCTCATTTCCGGGATGCTTACACTCATCAACACCGTGGTCGAAAAAGCCAAGAAAGAGAACCCGCAAATCATGATCATCGGCGGCGAGGACTCTCCCCAAGTGCTCGATACCTTGCGCTCCATCAAGGATCTCGAAATCGTTCCTTATGCTGACAATTGGAAGGATCAGATCTCCGACAAGAAAATTCGCGCGGCTGTCGAAATCCCCAAGGGTTTTCAATCATCCCTCGAAAAGGGCGGGGACGAGACGCTCCACATCTATTACTACGAGGGTGAGATCAAGTCCTCTCTCGGCGCCGAACACGTCGAGAAATCGCTTAAAGCCTATCGCGACGACGTCATCAAAAAACGTCTCGAAGCCAAAAGTCTCCCCGTCACGCTCATTTCTCCCTTCGAAATCAAGCAGGAAAACGTCGCCCCGCCCGAAAAGGTCGGTGGCGCTAGCGTTGGTGGCTTCATCGGCTATATGGTGATCATTCTTTCTCTGACCGGCGCCATATACCCTGCCATTGCCCTCACTGCGGGAGAAAAAGAGACCGGCACCATGGAAACCATCCTCTCCAGCCCCGTCTCCCGTCTCGATCTGGTCCTCGGAAAATTTCTCTTGGTTTTTTCGGCTTCACTCACCACTGCCATTCTCTCCGTCACCTCCATGGGCCTCTCCTTCGCTTATCTGGGCCATGCTGCGGTCTCCTCGTCCCCTGCAGGTACCGAAACCCCTATGCACATGAATCTCGGCCTCACATCTGTCATAGCCGTTTTCCTCATGGCCCTCCCGCTCTCTGTTCTCTTCTCTGCCGTCCTCATGACCATCGCCCTCTTCGCCAAAACCTACAAAGAAGCGCAGAGTTATCTCACTCCCATGACTTTCGTCGTGGTCATCCCCGCCGTCGCCGCCGTTATGCCCGGCGTCGAATTAACCCCCAAACTCGCCCTCATCCCCATTCTCAACACCAGCCTCATCTGCAAAGAAATCATTACCGGCACGTACCACTGGAACTCCATCGCCATCATCTTCGCCTCCACCTGCGTCTACGCCGCTGCCGCCATCTTCCTGGCTGTCAAAACCTTCCAGCGCGAATCCGTCCTCTTCCGCTCGTAATTTCTTTTGGCGATTCGTGGCCTTCTTGGCAGGGGGCACGTCATGCTGCGCCTCATCTCGGCGCAGTCCCTGACTACACAGATACATCTTCGGTGCCGTGCGCGAACTGCATCCACGATGCAGGCGTGACCAAGACCAATTTTCTCGCTGAGTCTTCCCGCGTTCGCGCCGTAATCACTTTTCCTGCGGCGCGCCAAACGAAGCGCCCTTTACTGCAGGTTGGCCCACTGTTTTGCGCTGTCGAAAACCTGCTCCGAGCCCCAGATTTCCGGCTCTATGCTGCTGATTGCCGCAAACGCCTCACGAGCCGATGCCTGGTCGCGAAAAGTCGTGGCCATGAACGCAAACCGGTTGGCAGTGAGGTTTGACGCGCCGAAAAACTGCGTGATGTTGCTATAACCCAACCGCAATTTCGGATAGGACGTCTGCACCAGCGCCTGGATCCCTTCCTGGCAGTAGCAGGAGAGCGTGCTTACGATCTGAAAGTAGAGCATCGAACCATTCGGGTCCGGAACGCGTCGAGCCACCTCTTCCGCAAACGCCTGCACGTCTCCAGGCTCGCCATACCACTGCGGCAACAGGTAATTCGCGTACTGCCGATAATAGTGGTAGTAGTCCGGCTCGAAGGCCGTGGCCTGATCGAAGAGTTCGCGCATCCGCGGTTTGTCCCACCCTTCGTACATCGCGATGTCCTGCATGGCGGTGTACCAGCCTGGATCTTTCTCCGGAAGCTTGCTGGCTTCCAGCAGCGTCGCCTTGGCCTGCGCTGTACGGTCGTTCAGTACATCCCACTGGGAATCCGACACCGTGTCCGCAACACCTGTCCCCCGGACGAAGGCCGCGTAATTCAAGTAGAGTTGGGCCAGCGCAACGTGCGCTGTGGCGGAATTCGGGTACGCCGCAACCCACTTCTTCACTCGCGCAATCTGCTGCTCGAAACCCGTCCGGTTCTGTTCGCCGGCAGCGCCTGGCGAGGTCATGCCATCATAAAATGCGTAGGTCTTCCAGGCACCGCCCAGTAGCCGGCCCTTTTTTGTCCGGTTCTGCTGCCCCATTTTTTCCAGTTGTGCGAAATCTTCCTTGGCCAGAAGCGCCGTGATGCGCTCCTTGTACGCATCGTAGTCTTCGTCTGGTTTCGCGTCGCTGCCCGGCGACAACAGTCCGCCATGTCCACGGCCATAGTCACGAATCGCCGTCATCACCGCGTCCGTGGCCGCCGGAGCTGGGGCCGCTTGCGAGTGCCCGCACGCTGCGGCAACACTGGTCAGGCAAAGCAGTCCAATAAGAGAAACGGTCGTCAGAGATTTGTTGTGGTTTTGGTATGTCATGAGTGAATACTAAGCGCCGTCAATGTCGTAATGATACTGTACGAAAGGGCTAGTTCGGCGAAGCAGTCATCTGTTCTTCTCTCCGAGACGGGAACCTGCCCCTTCCGCGCACAGCCGCGCTTCCGGTCCGCGCCGTCAACTCCCAATTCCTACAGCCGCCATCACTCCCTGACCGCCAGCGCGCACCTTTTGGTGTAGACTTCCCGGTGCCGACGGCCGCCGAGTTCTGTTTCTGCTGACGACGATTCCGGGGAACCTGCGCTCGTGGACCTATGCCGGCCGAAAATCGGCGAAACGGCACACGAGGACTTCTCATGAAACGACGCGAATTGCTGCGAGCCGGCGTTCTCTCCGGCGCCGTTGTCGCCCTGCGCCCCTCTCTCGACGTTCCGCAGACCGCACCGCCGTCGTCCGAGCTGACTCCTGCGCAAAACGGCGTGGACGCCTCCAAAGATCTCTCCTCCCTAAATTGGAAGCCGCTTTTTCTCGACGAGCACCAGAACGAAACGCTGATCATCCTCAGCGATCTCATCATCCCCGTGACCGACACGCCTGGCGCCAAGGACGCGCTTGTCAATCGCTACATTGACCTCGTGCTGGCCGCCGAAACTCCCGACACGCAGCGAGCGTTTCTCAACTCGCTCGCCTATCTCGACGGCGAAAGCATGCGCCGCTTCCAATCCGCTTTTCGCTATCTCTCGCGCGACGACCAGGACCTGCTCCTGCACGCGCTCGCCTATCCTCGCGTCGGCAGTGGCTGGGGCGGCAACAGCCAGACGCCAGCCGACACCGGTCACGCGCATTTCGCGGCGCTCAAAGAGCGCATCATGACCGCGTACTACAGTTCGCAAGCTGGTATGAAAGAACTTGGCTGGGACGGCGCCTTCGCCCACGGCCCCTATCAAGGCTGCGAGCATCCCGAAGGGGAGCACAAATGACCAGCCTCACCACGCTAACGGCGATGCGCGCTTCGCAAGATCCTCTGCAACAAACCTACGACGCCATCGTGGTCGGCTCCGGCGCCACCGGCGGCTGGGCCGCCAAGCAACTCTCCGAAGCCGGCCTGAAAGTCGCGCTCCTCGAAGCGGGCCGCGCGGTCACACCCAAAGAGTTCACCGAGCACATGCCCGCGTACAAACTCAAATACCGGGACCACGACCCGGAAATCCTTCGCACGCGTCCCATCCAGAAACAGTGCTACGCGTGCATGGAGTACAACTACGAGTGGTTCGTCAACGACCTCGAAAATCCCTACAGTACACCGCCCGGTAAGCCTTTCACCTGGCAACGCCTGCGCATCCTCGGTGGCCGCTCTCTCGTCTGGGGCCGCCAGAGCTATCGCATGAGCGACAACGACTTCAAGGCCACTTCCCGCGACGGCTACGGTGACGACTGGCCAATCTCCTACGCCGACCTCGCTCCTTTTTACGACATCGTCGAGAAATACGTCGGCATCAGCGGCGCTGCCGAAGGCAACGAAATGCTCCCGGACGGGCAATTTCTCCCGCCCATGAAAATGAGCTGCGGCGAAGTGCTGCTGCGCGAGCGCGTCAAAGCCAAGTTCGGCCACACCGTCACCATCGGCCGCACCGCCATCGTCACGCAAGTTCACAATGGCCGCCTCCCTTGCCACTACTGCGGCCCCTGCGAACGCGGCTGCAGCACGTTCTCTTACTTCAGCAGTCCTTTCACTACCGTCAAGGATGCTCTGGCCTCCGGCAATTGCACGCTCATCACCAACGCCGTCGTGGCCCACGTCAATATGGACAACACCTCCAACAAAGCCAGCGGCGTCACCTACGTGGACCGTGTAACGCGCCAGGTCAAAGAAGTTCACGCCAAATCCGTGATTCTTTGCGCGCAAGCGCTCGAATCCACGCGCATTCTGCTCAATTCCTCGACGCGCGAATATCCCAATGGACTCGCCAATTCCAGCGGCGCGCTCGGTCACTATTTGATGGATCACGTGGTCGGTGGCGGAGCCGGTGGCCGCCTGCCCGATTTCAAAGTTCTTCCCAACGCCAACGAACCCGCCCGCCCCAACGGGATCTACGTCCCGCGTTTTCGCAACACGCCGTCCAGCGCGAAGCATCCGCGCTTTATTCGCGGCTATGGCTACCAGGGCGGCGCCGACGCGGAATTCAACTTCAGCGCGGAAGGCTACGGCGCATCCTTGAAAAAATCTGTCAAGGACGGTTACTACCGCATCGGCCTGGGCGCTTTCGGGGAATCGCTGGCGCGTTGGGACAATTACTTGGAAATCGACCAGAATCTGAAAGACGCCTGGGGCATCCCGGCTCTGCGCATCAGCATGACCCATGGCGACAACGAAGCCGCGCTCATGGAAGACGCCGGCGCCACGGCGGCGGAAATGCTGGAAGCCGCCGGCGCAAAGGACATTCACGTCACGGCAAGCGTGGAAATGCCCGGCATGGCCATCCACGAACTAGGCACAGCGCGCATGGGCCACGATCCCAAAAAGTCCGTGCTCAACTCCTTCAACCAGACGCACGACGTGAAGAATCTCTTTGTCATGGACGGCGCCAGCTTCGTTTCCTCCGCCTGCCAAAATCCCACGCTAAGCATGATGGCCATCGCCGTACGCGCTTGTGACCATCTTATTGACCGCTTCCACCGCAATGACGTCTGACCAATATCAGCCAGCCTCGAATTCGCGCCGCCGCCCTCGGAACACGAATCACGGAACACGGGTGATCGACCACATCCTTCCGCCTTGACGCCCCTTCCCTGTTGTAATGTACTGAGCCCCTCAACCCTATGCCTTCTACTCCCATCGCCATCGAGCAGGAACTCGGCGCCGTGCTTCCGCCCGATTCCATCCGCGCCGCCACCTCCGCCGATGCGGTCTGCGGCCTCCAGCCGCGTCTCGTCCTTGAACCCAACAACGAGCTAGAGCTTGCTGCCGCGCTCCGCCTCGCCAACGACGCCGGCCTTGCCGTTATTCCGCGCGGCGGAGGCACGAAACTCGCCTGGGGCAATGCACCACAGCGCGCCGACCTCATCCTCTCCACAACGCGCCTCAACAACATCATCGAGCATGCCTGGGCCGACCTCACCGCCAGCGTGGAAGCAGGCTGCACCCTGCAAACCCTGCAAACCGCCCTCGCGCAACACGGTCAGCGCCTGGCCATTGATCCGCTCTGGCCGGAGGCGGCCACCATCGGCGGCATCCTCGCCGCCAATGACAGCGGCACCCTCCGCCTGCGCTTCGGCGCCCTGCGTGACCTCATCCTCGGCGTGACCATCGCCCTCCCCGATGGCACGCTCGCCTCCAGCGGCGGCAAAGTCGTAAAAAACGTCGCGGGCTACGACCTGCCCAAACTCGTCACTGGAGCGCTCGGCACCCTGGCGGTCATCACCCGCGCCGTCTTCCGTCTCCATCCGCTTCCGCACAATTTCAAAACGCTCTCCATGACGCCCGGCGATCTGCAAACAACGCAACAACTGCTGGCCAATGTGCAGGATTCCAACCTCGCGCACACTTCGTTGCAAGTGCGCATCGCACACGACGCCCCGCCAATCGTCGATATTCTCTTCGAGGGCACCGAAGCCGGCATCGCCGCGCAAGAGACGCATCTCCGCCAAATCGCCGGCTCCGCGCCGGTTCAGGAGGCCGCGTCCTCCGTGTGGCAGTCCGCGCAGGCGCAATGCGCGCTGTCGAATTCAGGAGCTTCCTCGGATTCCGCTGCGTTAGCCAAGATCACCGCGCTCCCCGCTGCCATCGCTGCCACGCTGGAACAGGTCCGGCGCATAACCGCCTCGCGCGGCGTGCGTTGGCAACTGACCATGCAAGCGACCGGCGTCGGCAGCTTGCGCCTCGACGGCGGGCCGGAAAGTCTCCATGCTTGCCTGTCCGAATTGCGCGGTGAACTCCAGCGCGCTGACGGTTCCCTGGTCATCCATCATCGCCCTGCGGCCATGCCACCCCTCGACGCTTGGGGCCAACCCAGCGACGCGCTCGCACTCATGCACGCCATCAAAGCTCAGTTCGATCCCAAGAATACGTTGAATCCCGGCCGCTTCGTCGCGGGCATCTGAGGGAGACATTCGAGACCAACGTGTCTTGGGCATGGGAATTGCGTCCCTGAAGTGGGTTTTTGGAGGTGACTTGTGAAGAGCGCCCGCGCGCTGCTGATCTTCGCCCTGGCCTTCGCGTTTTGTCTTGGCGCTTGTGCCTCCGCGCGCGCGCAGAACGCACCTGTCTCAAACGTCTCGGACAAGAACAAATCCAGCGCTGTTCTTCTCGAGACGCTCTCCTGGGACGAAGCCGAGAAGGTTCTCACTCCCGACACGGTCGTGGTCATTCCACTTGGCGCCGAATCCAAAGAGCACGGCCGCCATCTTCAACTCAACAACGATTTCCTCATGGCCGAGTACCTCAAGAAGCGCGTTCTGGCCGCAGCTCCGCAAAATGTAGTCGTGGCTCCCACCATCAACTACAGCTTCTACCCTGCGTTTCTCGAATATCCCGGTTCGACCTCCCTCAGCTCCGATACCGCCCGCGCCATGTTCGCTGACATCCTTCATTCGCTCGCGCACTATGGCCCGCGCCGCTTTTACATTCTCAACACCGGCATTTCCACGCTGCGCCCGCTCGCGCAGGCCGCCGCCGACCTCGCCAAGGACAGCATCCTTCTCCGCTATACGGACCTCACAAAAGAAGATCCCGTGGAAACAAAACTCCGCCAGTCCGGCGGTACGCATGCCGACGAAATCGAAACCTCCATGATGCTTTATATCGCGCCGGAAACCGTGCGCATGAACAAAGCCGCGCGCGACCTCAATCCCGACCAGCCCGGGCCGCTCACTCGGGATCCTCACGGCAAAGGCACCTACTCGCCGACCGGCGCCTGGGGCGACCCCACGCTGGCCACCCGCGAAAAAGGCCAGGCCGTCACCGAATCTCTCGTCGCCACCATCCTTAAAGAGATCACGGACCTCCGTCAAACACCGCCCCCAAACGCCAAATGATTTCATCGCTTTCGCGTGGTGCACGGTTTGCCATCGCTGTGTGATTCGGTTATGGTCCCTTGCTGAGTGCTGCGTTCATGACGACTGCCACGCCAACGGAGCAAACCCCCGCTTTCGATGCACATCATCCACCTTCGGCGGAAATCATCGACAAGTGCGTGCACTGCGGCTTCTGTCTGGCGACTTGCCCGACCTACGTTCTGTGGCATGAAGAGATGGACTCCCCCCGCGGACGCATCCTGCTGATGAAAATCGCCGCGGCCGGCGAGGCGCAGATGACTCCGCAGTGGGTGCAGCACTTCGACACCTGCCTCGGCTGCATGGCCTGCTCGACCGCGTGCCCGTCCGGCGTGGACTACGGAAAACTCATCGAAGCCACGCGTGCGCAAATTGAACGCCATCATCCGCGTTCCGTGTTTGAAAAATTGCACCGCCGCCTGCTCTTCGCTCTCTTTCCGCACCCTAATCGTCTGCGTTTGCTTCGCTGGCCGCTGCTCGCCTATCAAAAATCCGGGCTGCAATTTCTCGTTCGCAAATCCGGAATATTGAATTTGGTTCCGAAAAGATTGCGCGCTATGGAAATGCTTATGCCCGCGCTGGGCTCTGCCGAATCCATTCGGGAAGTGACTCCCGCTGTAGGCCAGAAACGGCTGCGCGTGGGTCTCCTGCTTGGCTGCGTGCAGCGCGAATTTCTCCCGCAGATTAATGCCGCGACGGCGCGCGTCCTGTCTGCGGAAGGCTGCGAAGTCGTCGCCCCCAAGGAGCAACCCTGCTGCGGCGCATTGATGGTTCACGCAGGGGAAGAAAAAAGCGCGCTGGAGCTGGCGCGCAAGACGATTGACATATTCGAGCGCGCCGGTGTCGACACCATCGTCACCAATGCCGCCGGCTGCGGTTCCAATGTCAAGGAATATGCGCACTTACTGCGCGATGATCCGAACTACGCGGAGCGCGCCAAGGCCTTCTCCGCCAAGTGTAAGGACGTCACGGAAGTGCTCGCGGAATTGCCGCCGCGCGCGGCGAGAAATCCCCTGCGCCTGCGTGTGGCGTTCCACGATTCCTGCCATCTACAACACGCGCAGCGCGTTCGCTCACAGCCTCGGCAATTGCTGGCCAAGATTCCCGGCGTCGAACTCGCCGAAATTCCAGAAAACGCGGTCTGCTGCGGCTCCGCCGGTATCTATAATCTCGTGCAGCCCGATGCCGCCAATGCTCTGGGCGAGCGCAAAGCGCAATTGATTGAGGACCTGGAGGCCGATGTCGTGGCCACCGGCAATCCTGGCTGTCTGCTGCAGCTCCAAGCTTCTTTGGTTCGCAGCGGCCTGAGAATTCAGGTCGTGCACACCATCCAAATCCTCGACGCCGCGATTCGCAACAAACCGCTTTCCCTGTAAGGCACTGCATGCCTGCTTCTCGCGCGCTTCGCAGAAAACTTCGCGCGTTCTTGCTACGCCGCCTTCTTCGTCCACGCTCCGATGATTACGCCCATCAGGCACAGTCCTACCAAGGGATAGAATTCATTGATGGCAAACAGTTGCATCGGCCGCATCTCAAACATGTTGGTCATAAAAGTCACGGGCCCGACAAAACCGATCCATAGCAGGATGCCCACCGAGGCGCCTCGTGCCGCGGTATTCGCATTCCTCCAGGCGCAGATCTGCGCCAGAACAAACGCCATCAACAACTCCAGCACAAACGTAATGATGTACGGCAGGACCGGGTTCATCGCCTTGGCCTGCTCCTCCGTGACGTGCTCGAGCGCCATCCACGGCTTGTTAAAGAGCACGGCATACCAAAGCGCTCCCAGAAACCAGTACGCCACCGCCGAGACGACGACTGCCGCGTAGTTGGTCTTCATCGCTCCTCCTCGTGTTGGCTCCGTCCGACGTGGTCCGTTGGCCGCCTGCAGGAGCCGTCACGTTGCGGGAAGTCTGCGTTTTGCGCCCTCCTGTGTCAAGGATTCTCTGTTGCGAAGCGTGTCTCACAGACTGCTCTAAAGTCCTGATCCAGCCGCTCCGAACATGTTCCGGGGCAAACCGCGCGCAGCGAGGGAACGCTGCCGCGACTAGAGCAACAACGCGAAAACGTGATACAAAAGCGGGCTTGCATATTCACACGGCCATCTTTCTCTTCGTCGCGGGAGTGCTGGGCGGCGCTATTAATGCCGTTGCCGGCGGCGGCAGCTTCATTGCTTTCCCCGCGTTGCTCTTCACCGGCGTTGCGCCCGTCCCCGCTAATGCCACCAACACCTTGGCGCTCTGGGTGGGCGTGACGGCGAGCGGCGGAGCCTACCGCAATCGCTTGCGCATCTCGAGGCGTGTGATGATTCCCCTGCTGATAACCAGCATCATCGGCGGCCTCGCCGGTGCATTCCTGCTGATCAAAACTCCCGGCCAAACCTTCCTTAAAGTCTTGCCCTGGCTCATGCTTGGCGCCACGCTCTTGTTCGCCTTCGGGAAACACCTGACGCGCAGAATCTCCGCCGGCATCTCGGAAGATGCCAGCCGAAGTGCGGTTGCGGGCGCTGCCGTGTTTGAATTATTCGTCGCCGTGTACGGCGGCTATTTCGGGGGCGGCATGGGCATCATGAACCTGGCCATGCTTGCGGCGCTGGGCATGACGGACATTCACGCCATGAATGCCCTGAAGGTCGTGCTCGGCGGCGTGATCAACGGCGTAGCCACAGTGACTTTTGTCTCCACGAAAACGGTTGTCTGGCCGCAAGCCATCGTGATGACGATCGGAGCGCTGCTGGGCGGATACTTTGCGGCCAAATGGGCGCAGAAGCTGCCGCAAGTCTGGATCCGCCATTTTGTGATTTTCGTGGGCGCGGGCATGACCGTATACTTTTTCTGCAAAGCCTATCTGTGAAGCGGTTGCACGTTTCGCGACGCCGGATTGTTCACCTCGTCCCCTTTTCGTTGTATCTTGGCTACCACTAAACTTCGTTCGTCCGGGAGCCACCGCCGTGTCGAAAGCCCGCAAGGCAAAATCCAGCGCGTCTGCCCGCAAATCTGCACTAACCGAAGCGCAAATCGCCGTGCACTGGAGGGAAGAAGAGTATTTTCATCCTTCCAAGAAATTTGTCGCGCAAGCCAACCTCGCCGACCCTTCCCTTGTGAAGAAATTCAGCGAGAGGAATTTTCCGAAGTGCTTCGACCACTACGCGAAACTGCTCGACTGGGACAAGCCGTGGCGCAGGACCCTCGACACTTCAAATCCTCCGTTCTGGAAATGGTTCGTGGGCGGCAGACTCAACGCCTCCTATAACTGCGTCGACCGCCATCTCGCCAAACATAAGAACAAAGCGGCGCTCATTTTTGTTCCTGAACCGGAACGCGAGCCTGCCACGGTCATCACCTACCAGGAACTGTACCGCCGCGTAAATGAAGTCGCCGCCATGCTCCGCGATTTTTGCGGGCTCACGGCCGGCGATCGCGTCACCATTCACATGCCCATGATTCCCGAGTTGCCCATCACTATGCTCGCCTGCGCGCGGCTCGGCGTGATTCACTCCGTGGTTTTCGGCGGCTTCAGCGGCGAAGCCTGCGGCCTCCGCGCAGCCGATTCCGGCAGCAACGTGCTCATCTACGCCGACGGTTACCACCGCAACGGCAAGTGGGTGGACCACAAGCCGAGCGCCGACATCGCGGTGCAAGTCGCAAAAAAGGAAGGGCAGAACGTCGAAAAAGTCCTTTTTTGGAAGCGTTATCACGGCCACTACCGCTCCGAAACGCCCATGATCATGGAGCGCGACTTCTTTATCGAAGACGTCCTCAAGGACTATCACAATCAAACCGTCGAACCTGTCTCGCGAGACGCGGAGGATCCGCTCTTTCTGATGTACACCAGCGGCACGACGGGCAAACCGAAGGGCTGCCAGCACCGCACCGGCGGGTATCTCGCGTACGCCGCGGGCACCTCCAAGTATTACCAGGACATTCATCCCGAAGACGTCTACTGGTGCATGGCCGATATTGGCTGGATCACCGGCCACTCGTACATTGTTTACGGCCCGCTGGCGCTTGGCGCCACAACCGTTTTGTATGAAGGCGTGCCGCAATATCCCGACGCGGGACGGCCCTGGCGCATCGCGGAGCGGCTTGACGTCAACATCTTTCATACCTCTCCCACCGCGATTCGCATGCTGCGCAAAGCCGGGCACGACGAACCGCACAAACACAACTACCGCTTCAAGCACATGACCACCGTCGGCGAGCCCATCGAGCCGGAAGTCTGGCGCTGGTATTACGACGTGGTCGGGAAAAAAGAAGCGGTCATCGTGGACACCTGGTGGCAAACGGAAACCGGCGGTTTTCTGTGCACCACCAAGCCCGCCCTCGATCCCATGAAGCCCGGCAGCGCGGGTCCCGGTGCGCTGGGAATTTATCCCGTCATCTGGGACGAAAACGGCCAGGAACTTCCGCCAGGCTCGGGAAAAGCCGGCAACATCTGCATTCGCAATCCCTGGCCGGGCATCATGCAGACGATTTGGGGAAGTTCAGAACGCTTCGTCGCGCAATACTACAAAAAATACTGCAAGAATCCGCACAGCAAGGATTGGCGCGACTGGCCGTACTACGCCGCCGATGGCGCCATGCTCGCCGCCGACGGTTATTTCCGCATCCTCGGCCGCGTGGATGATGTCATCAACGTTGCGGGGCATCGTCTGGGCACCAAGGAAGTGGAGTCCGCCTGCCTCACGATTCAGGAAATCGCGGAAGCTGCCGTCGTTCCGGTTGTGGACGAAATCAAAGGCCGCGCGCCGGAGATTTATATTTCCTTGAAGCCCGGCATCCTGCCAAGCAAAGCCGTGCAAGACAAAGTCGTTTCCACGATTGAAACCATCATCGGCAAAATCGCGCGGCCCAAGCGCATCCACATCGTGCCGGACATGCCCAAAACGCGTTCCGGCAAAATCATGCGCCGTGTGCTGGCGGCCATTTCCAATCACATGGACACCGGCGACATCACCACGCTCGCCAATCCCGACATTGTTGCGGAAATCCGCGAAATGGTGCAGGGCCGCCATGCCGGTCCCATCCAGGAAGGTCCCGAAGACATCAAGTTGTTTGGCGAAGAACAATAGTTCCGCATGAGAAGGAGCTCTTCATGCCTGCGATGTCCCGACGCACATTTATTAAAAACTCCTCTGCGCAAGCCGCCGCCGTAAGTCTGCTTTCGGCCGGCGCCTTTCAGCTGCGCGCGAATCCGTTGGACCTCCCGATTGGCTGCCAAACCTGGCCGGTGCGCGAGCAAATCACGAAAGATTTCCCGCGTACGCTGAAGCAGCTTGCCGGCGCGGGATTTCAGGCCATTGAGATGTGCTCGCCCGTTGGCTACGACGACTCTGGCTTCGGCGGCTTGGCCAAGTACAAAGGCTCGCAACTGCGCAAAATCATCTACGAGCAAGGCCTGACCTGCGAGAGCTCGCACTTTAGCATGGACGAACTGCGCAAAAATCAGGAGGAGCGCATCGCTTGGGCCAAAGATCTCGGCCTCAAACAGATGCTCGTGGCCAGCCTCGATGGACCGAAGAATCCCACCATGGACGACGTCAAGCGCGCCGCCGACGAATACAACAAAATGGGAGAAAAGGCGGCAGCAGCGGGCATCCGGCAGGGACTCCACAATGAAGACTTTGAAACCTCTTCGGTCGATGGCCAGCGTACCTATGACATCTTGATCGGCCTGCTCGATCCCAAATTCGTCAACTTCCAGTTTCAGGTTTCCACCATTAGCGAAGGCTTCGACGCCGCTGACTATTTCCTGAAATATCCTGGACGCTTTTTCTCCATGCACGTGCAGGGCTGGAACGCCACCACCAAGAAAATCGCGCCCGTGGGACAAGACACCCTCGACTGGAAAAAAATCTTCACCGCCGCAAAAACCGGCGGACTCAAGAACTACTTCGTGGAAATGAATTTCGCCTTCATGAAAGCCAGCGTCCCTTACCTGCGCAGCCTTCAGGTCTGAACCGCCGCGGCTGCCTCCGTACGCAAAATAAATGCCGGATAAATCCGCGCCTGCCTGCAAGCACGCGAGATTTAACGCCCCTGTCACAGCACCGCAACAACCTCCCGCTATCACCGTTTGGGAGGTTTTTCTATGCTTTCGAGAATATCCGCAAAATTCTGCTCAGCGGTTCTTGCTTCGGCCATTTCCTTCGCTCCGGTTGCGGGCGCGCAGGACTGGCGCCACTCCGACGAGCATCTCGGCGGTCGGCATGTGCTGCTCATCAGCATTGATGGCATGCACGCGGTTGATTACGAAACTTGCGTGGCTTCCAACACCTGCCCAACCCTTGCTGCTCTCGGCAAGACCGGCGTGAATTACACCCGTACCTCAACTTCTCGGCCCTCCGACTCTTTCCCCGGCCTCATGGCTCTCGTCACTGGCGGCTCACCACGCACGGTTGGAGCCTTCTACGATGTGGCTTACGACCGCGTTCTGGCGCCGCCGAAGGTTGCTACCGGCAACGGACTGCCGGCCGGACCCTGCAATGTCAACCAAATTAACGGAACACAGACCGAATATGAGGAAGGCAACGAATTCGACGAGACGAAGCTCAATGGCGGGTTTCCCGGATACGCGTTGACCGATGGTGGCGTTAAATCCATCAATCCCGACCGGCTGATCCGCGATCCCTTCAACAACTGCCAGCCCGTTTACTCCTGGAACTTCGTTCGGACCAACACCATCTTTGGCGTGATCCATGCCGCGGGTGGCTATACCGCGTGGGCCGACAAGCACGCTGCTTACGCCTCCGTTTCCGGCCCCACCGGCACCAATCAACCCAGCAACGTGGACGATTACTATTCGCCGGAAGTTAACTCGCTGCAGATTGTGCTGCCCGGACTTAAGACGGCCGCCCTCACCCCCCAAGCCAGTTTTGACTGCGGTGCGCTGGTTCCCAATGGCGATGACTGGACCACCGATTTCGACGCCATCAAATGCAACGACCAACTGAAAGTCAACGCCATCCTCAACCAGATTCACGGCAGGACGCACCTTGCTACCAGCAAGGCTCCCGTCCCGACGATCTTCGGCATGAACTTCCAGGCCGTCAGCGTCGGAGAAAAGCTGATTGAACCCAAATCCGCAAACAGAACTGACGCAAACTCGGGCGGTTACGAGGATGCTCAGGGCACACCGAGGCCTAAAATGCTGGCCGAAATCCAGTTCGTGGATGCCGCCATCGGGCAGATGGTTGCGGCGCTCAAACAGGAAGGTCTTTTCGATTCGACCACCATCATCATCACCGCAAAACACGGCCAGTCCCCCATCGACCCGAACCGCTTCTTCCCTATTCCGGGCGCTTCCGGCACCAACGGCACTCCGCCGTCGGGGATCATCCCGAATCTTCTCCCGGCCGTTTACAATGACCCCAACAACGCCCTCGGACCGGCCGAGGACGACATTTCCCAGATCTGGCTGGCTGATTCCGGCCGCACCACCGACGCCGTCGCGGCCCTGGAAAACGCCGGCGCAGCGATCGGACTCGGGCAGCTCGTCTATGGCGCTTCGCTCAACACGATCCTCAACCCGCCCGGCGTTCCCAACAATCCGGGCCCCTGCTGCCGTTTGCGCGAAGGCGGCGACCCGCGCACCCCGGACATCATCGTGTTGCCCAACGTCGGCGTGGTCTACACCACCAGCCTGAAGAAGCAATCCGAACACGGCGGCTTCGCATGGGATGACACCAACGTGATGCTGCTGGTATCCAACCCCCACATTCAGGCTCGGACCATTCACAGCTTCGTGGAGACCGCTCAGGTGGCTCCCACGATCCTGCAAATCCTCGGCCTCGATCCTTCCGCCCTGGATGCCGTCCGCGCAGAAGGCACACCAGTGCTTCCTGCCGTGCAGTTTGGCGACGACGAGCGCTAGTCGGCGTTCGTCGCAAGTGGCCGGCAATACACAATAACTGCTTGCACGCGGGCGCCTCTTCGAGGCGCCCGCTGTCTTTCCGCACAGCGCGCGAGACCGTCGCGGTGGCCTCCTTGCTTCGCGCGCGCTATGATCGAGCCTCTATGTCCACGCAAAAATCCATGCTGCTCACAGAATTTCCGTCGGACGCCCGCTATCGCATCTCCGACACCGACGATCTTCTAACGCCCGCTCTGGTGCTCTACCCCGACGCCATCGCTTCCAATATCGCGTGCACCTTGCGCCTGCTGCATGGCGATGCCAACCGCTGGCGTGTCCACGTCAAAACCGCAAAGTTCGCCTACACCCTGCGCGCCCTTGTCGAGCGCGGCGTGCGCAACTTCAAGTGCGCCACCACGCTCGAGCTGTTGCTCGCTTGCCGCAGCGGCGCCGGCGACATCCTGCTCGCCTACCCGGTGATGGGCGCCAGCGCACGGCGCGCGCGCGAAATCGCCGCCGAATTCCCGCATATCAAATTTTCGGTTTTGGCCGAGAACGAGGCCCAGTTGCAGCAATGGCGCGGTAGTTCCTTCGGAATTTTTCTCGACATCAATTCCGGGATGAATCGCACCGGCATCGAGCAGAACCACGCCGAGAAGGTTCTACAGCTCGTCCGCGCGGTCCGCGACGCCGGCCTCGCATTTCGCGGCATCCACTACTACGACGGCCATCTCGGCAATCTGCACGAGCCCGCACGCACCGCCGTCGCCCACGCCGGCTACGACTCGCTGCTCAAAATCCTGTCTGAAATCGAGGCCAGCGGCATGACCATCCCCGAAGTCATCACTTCAGGCACGCCTTCCTTCCCCTGCTCTTTGACCCACGCCGGCCTCCGTGCCGGCCGCTTTCTCCATCGCGTCTCTCCCGGAACCGTAACCTACAACGACGCCACCAGCCTCGCGCAGCTCCCCAGCGCGCATGGCTACCGCCCCGCTGCTCTCGTCCTTGCGCGTGTCGTCAGCAATCCTCGCCCCGGCATTTTCACCTGCGACGCCGGACACAAAGCCGTCTCCGCCGACGCCGGCGTTCCCACCTGCCTCGTCCTCGGCCATCCGGAGCTGACTCCGCTGCCGCCTAGCGAAGAGCATCTGCCGCTCGCCGTCAAAGAAGGAGCCGTCGGCCCAGAAGTCGGCGATCTAATCTTCCTGCTTCCGCGCCACGTTTGCCCCACCGTCAACAATTTCGACCACGCGCTACTTGCCCAAGACGGCCAAATCCTCTCCGTCGAAACCGTCTCCGCGCGCGGCCACGAAGCTCCGTTGCTCCATGCCGTCGCAGGAAAAGCAAGCTAACCTGGCAAACCCGCCGGCTCTGCGTCCGCCTCAATAAGTCTGGCTGGCAAAAACTCGTTGCCAGAAACACGCTCTTCTAGATTCAGGCGCGCTCCCTCTCGCCCTGTCTGTCGGAATTACTGAGCGCCTCATAATATTGCGACGATGCGATTTGGAGTGTGGCAGCTCTGCCGCCGCTTTTCGTAGCCACTCGGTCGAATCTATATTCTGCGAAACTCAATTGGCCCCGCACTTGCCTCGCGCAGAGAGGCCACATAGCGGCTCATTTTCAGGAAAAAATCAAGCAACTGCGCGCGGTCTTCGGGATTCATTTTCTCCAGGCAGCGCCGGAGCTGTTCAAAGTCATCGCTCCTATTTCCCGAACGCCGGCCGCGCCCCTCGCCGCTCTTGACGCGTGAAACATCGGAGCGCTTCGGCCCTCCGCGCTCCCGCCGATTTCGTTCTGAAGATTTCTTCGACCCGCGCTCTACTCGGAGGCGGCCATCATTGCTCATGGTGTCCTCCTAACTCGATCGAAATGCGGATTCGCACCTGGGGCGGCAGACTGCCGGCGCCGTCAAGCTTCGCCCGGTGCCCAAAGACCACGTCACTTGGGATTGGTAAAGCATACGTCGCAAACAAAAATGGTCTTCGGCCCTGCGCTCCCGCTCGCCACCGTCTCTGCATGAACCAGGCCCGTACAACTCGTCCCAAACTCCCCGTGCGGCCGTGGATACTGCTCTCCGTCCACCGCTTCGCAACCAGGACAGTTCGCATCGTGCCACACGTGATCCCGGCCGAAAACGCGGAACCGGAACTTTCCCTTGCGCATGGGAGAAAAGACTCCAGCACGGTTCCCGTTGTTCGGCTTTCCCCTGCCTGGCCTGGGGAATCGAGTGTTCCCTCGTTTAACGTAAGCGGAGGATCGAGTCTGTGACGGATGTCACTAAGATCGACAAAAGAAGGGACGAAATTGCCTGTCGGCCGCACGCCACAGGTCTGCTGCTCCTGATTTTTCCCTGAGAAAGTCGCACTAGATGTGCTTCTTCCGCTGCAGGGCAAACAGCGCCGCACCGTAGCAAAAGGCCGCCAGCACCGCGGCGTACCCTAGCGAATACAGCAGATACCGCCATTCCCCGTGCAACACGCGCAGGCTGGTGTAGATGTTCTCTGTTTTTCTGTCGAAGGCGTGCACCATGGGGAACACGAAGTACAGGCAATGAAAGAGCTTGTCCAACAGCCGCAGCCCCACGCTCCCATTGCCCGCCCGGATAACTGCTTGCGTCCATTCATAGCCGCCATAAAAGAGATCGGCGTTGAAGATAAGCGCAAACGTCACCGCCACCGCCGGATGCATCAGCGTCGTCAAAAGCATCAAGTACGCAATGATCCCGATAGACGCAACGAACGTGTCGATCGAGACGAAAACCAGACCCGCGCGCACCGGCAGATGCCAGCCCAGGGACAACGCCACGGCGCTGCCCAACACGATAGCGTTCAACAGCAACGACACCGCTACCGCGGCCAGGAACGCCGACGCCAGCCACAGCGCTGGCGAGCACGGCTTCGTAAACACCATCTTTAAGCTGCGGCTGCGCAGATGGGAGGACACAATAAACAAGCCCAGGCCACCTGAGAAGAACAGGAGGAATACGTTCAAAACCGAGAAGATTTGCTGCAGGGAGTTAAAGGTCTGAACTCCGGAATTCATGAACAGCGCTGGCAAGGAGCTCAGTCCGGTCAGCAGCAGGAAGACCAGCAGGAACGCCAGCAATAGACGGCTTCGCCGGTAGTAGGCGAAGTGCGCCATGACATTGGCTCTTAAGAGTTCCGCCATTGCCCCTCCAGACTTGCCTCCGCCGCTCTCTCCGGCTGTACCGTGGTACCTTTCCCGTTGTGCGGTTCCGTTGCCTCCGCCGACTCGGCGCCTTTTACGATCTTGAAGAAGGACTCCTCCAGCGAAGCCTTCTTCAACGAACACTCATGCACCAGCAGCCCGGAGCTGCGGGCAAAATCCATGAATTCGTAGAGCCGCTCCTTGGGGATGCTTCCTTTCACCAGCGTGCCGGAGCGTTCCACGGAACCCAGATAATCCGGCACCGTGCCGTTTCCCTCATAAGCAATGCTGTAGAGTTCCCGGTCGAGCGTCAAAAGGTTGCGCAACTCGTCCTGCACGATTACTTTCCCGCGCTCGATGATGGCCACCCGGTTGGCCAGCATCTCAATTTCCGAGAGCACGTGCGAATTCATCACGATCGTCGCCCCGCGCTGGTGAATCTCGCGCAACGATTCGCGGAACTCTCGGATGGCCAGAGGGTCGAGCCCGCGCGTCGGCTCGTCCAGAAAAAGCAGCCGTGTCTGATGGATCAGGCATTGCGCAATGCCGACTTTTTGCTTCATGCCCTTCGAGCACTTTGCCAGGCGCAGGCTCTTGAATTGCGCCAGTCCCAGCTTCTCCAGAGCTTCGTTGATGGTCTTGTCGGCAATGCGCTTCCCGTAGAGCGACGCGTAGTAGCGCGTGGCCTCTTCGACCGTCAGGTACAGGTGATAGTGCGGCTCCTCCGGCAGGTACGCCATTCCTCCGTACAGCGGCGAACCAAGATCGGGAGTTTGGCCCATCACCTGGATCTTCCCGGAGGTTGGCTTCATCAGCCCCAGAAAGCAGTACATCGCCGTGGACTTCCCCGCGCCGTTTTGCCCCACCAGCGCAAAAAAGTCGCCCTCGCGCACTTCTAGATTCAGGCCGTTGAGCGCCTGAATCTGCCGCCGCAGAATGCCGCGCCGGAATCGCACGTGCACATTCTCGGCGACGATCACATGCCCTCCGAACAGAATCGTTTGTTCAGCGATTTCACGATTGCATCATCCGGCTGGTCCTTGAAGTCTTCGCTGGTCAGCGCTTTCTTGATTTTCGTTGACGTGTTGCACGTGCAGGTTTGCACTTTCTTCACGCACCCGCACGGGCAGTCCATTTTCGCCACGATCCTCTTGCCGCGCTCGTCGAACTTGTATTCCTCTTCCGGTGCGCTTTGCGCCTGCATCTGCCGCGATGGCAGCGCCTGCTGTTTCTGCGCCTGCTGCCGGTAGTCTTCCGCCGAAATGGTTTTGCCCGCCGCGATCAGCCCGCGGTTTTGCGCCAGCAGATTGTCGAACGCCACTTCCGCATTCACCAGCTCGCCCGTCTCGTAAAATTGCACTTTTCCATCCACACCGATGAGCACCGTCGTCGGAAACACCGTTACTCCGTACTGCTTCTGAATGCCGCCTTCATCAATTCCCGCGGGAAAGTCCAGCTTCAGGTCCTTGAGGAAATCTTCGACCCGGTCCTGCTTCTCCTCGGCATCGATGCCCACCAGAAGAAAGAAATCTGTCTTGTGCTCGTTGAAGTAGCGGTTCAGCTCCGGCATCTCCTCGCGGCACGGACCGCACCACGTCGCGAAAAAGTTGAGCACGATGATTTTCTTTCCAATATTGTCGGAGAGCTTAAATTGCTCGCCGTTCGTGGTCTTGAACTGAAAATCGGGAGCAATTTGCCCCTTCCAATCAATGCTGCTGCTCATGTTCTGCGCGTACTCGCCGACTTCCTTTTCGTTCAGGGGCGGCTTGAGTTTGTAATGCAGCGCGCCGAGGAGAATCCCCGCCAGCAGAATCGATACGTTGAGAATCGCCTTGTTCACTTGCCCTCGCGTCAGCGGCGTGCAGCCGCGCCTCGCAGCGTGCTTTGCCAGCACGCCGGGGCCCTCACCTCATTCCACCAGCATTCCCTCGCGCGCGCATCCCGGTCGGAAGTACAGCTGTGATGACAAAGTTAAGAGAGGAATAACGAACCAGCCGTGGACTTCTTCACGCTCCAGCAACAAGGCGTTGCTTCGGGAAATAGGAGGCAGTTGTTCGTCTGCAACTCACAAAAAGTCACGAAACGCCGTACTCCTCAGCGAGCAGGGAGAAAGTCCGCAGACCTCATGCGTAAAAGTCATCTCACAAATCGTCGTTGGGGGTCGGAGCTTTTTAGCTCCGACAAAGAGAGCTGGGACTACCAGGGCTTTAAGACTCGTGCTTTTCCTTTTTGGGAGCGAGGCGGCTTGACGCCGCTTTTCTTACTGGCAAGGTTGCCACACGGACTCTTTAGCCCTGAAGAACTGTTTTGTCCACGCCAGAACCATTTACGAAACAGGTTCCAGCCGCAGATGCTGCTGTATCTTAGTGCGCGGCGCATTGCGCGCGCACGGCCGCCAGCACGTCAGCGTCGAATTGCGCGCCTTGCCAGCCATGCGTCGAGCAAACCTGCTCCGCCGTCAGGCCCAGCGCTCCCCGCAAGTCCGCTCCCGCAATATTCGCTCCAGTGATTTGCGTTTCTCGGAAAATCGCTCCGGGAAAAGCCGCGCCCCGCAAATCCGCGTTGGTCAAATCCGCATCCATCAAAATCGTCCCCTTGAATCCGGCGCCGGTCGCATTCACGTTCGAAAGACGAGCCGAGGACAAGTCGGTCTGCTCCAGGGTGGCGAAGGACAGGACACTGTGCTCCATTCTGGTGTCGCGCATGTCCGCGCGTGTCAAATCCGCTCGCAGCATTTGCGCTTTGCGCAGGTTCACTGCGTAGAGCGAGGCGCCGGCCAGCCGGGCGTTCGAAAGCCGGGCGTCTTCGAATGTGGCGAAGGAAAAATCCCCGCCCCGCAAGTCCGCGCCGGTGAAGTTCGCACGGGTTGCGTCCGCTGAGACCATCACGATCTTCCCGGCCTGCACCCGATCCAGAACCGCGTCCTTCAAAACGGCCTCACGGGCATTGGCGCCTCTGAGGTCTGCTTCGGAAAGATACGCGCCTTCCAAATTGGCGCGCCACAATTTCGCATTCGCCAAATAGGCTTTGTAGGCGCGGGCAAAGCGCAAATTCATTTCGTTCAGCTTGGCTCCCGGCGCGGTTGCCAGCCCTTCCTCGCTCCAGTTGCCGTGCGGTGGCGGCCCTGAAAGCGCCGCCTCCGTCAGCTCCGCGTATGGCCGGTATCCAATGGATTGCATCGCTTCGGAAACCCAGCGCAGCGCGCTGGCTGCGGAATGCTCCGTCGCGATATTGCTATCCGAAGGCAGCCCGCGGTTCACGCCCAGCGAGAAAATCAGCAACGCGCAGCCCGTCAGCAGCGCTACCCGCACCGTGGCCAGGCTCACGCGCCATAGATTTTTGCCTTTGTGGCGCAGCAAATCTCCCGGCTGCAGCACGCGCGCGACAATCGTCGGCACACACGTCGCCGCGGCGACGGAGAGCGTCAAAAGAAACGCATGCAGCAGCGTTCCGCGAAAATCCTGCCGCACCAGGTAGCGCAGCCAAAACAAAAACAGCGTCGCCGGCACCACCCAGTACGCGAGCGCCGTCGCCACCACCGTTTCCAACACCCAGAACGGCGAGCGGCCTTCTCGCATCCAGCGAAAATGCCGCCGCACCAGCCCCATCAGGTACCACGGGCCGTCTTTTTCCAGCGTTTGTCCATCCTTGAACACTGCCGGCAGCCCGGACATGCTGCCCCACAAACGCAGCAGCAAAAAATGGAAGCGCAGATACAGCGCGAAAAGCAGAAGCGGTGCGCCCATGTAAAAACTGGTCATGTCCAGAATTCTTCCGAAGCGCGCGTAGGGAATCGCCGATGCGTCCACCACCAGGCGCACATCCGTGGTCGTGCCGATCAGCGCCATGCACGCCAGGCTCGTAGCCAGCACCAGAAAGTAGAACCAGCGCGCGAACTTCGTGGCATCGGCAATCGCTTTGGTGCTGTCGAACGCGGCAATCGTTTCCGGCAGAATCGCATCGAAAAGATTCGTGCCGCCAAGGCGCCCCACCCACAAACCTTCCGCTCCATACAAGTTTGCGCCCATCAAGTTGGCGCCGCGTAATTCCGTTCCAAGTAAGTTAGCATTTCGTAAATTAGCTTGCACCAGGCTCGCGCCCCGCAAATTGGCCATGGAAAGGTCCGCGCCGGTAAGATTCGCGCGCTGCAAAAAGGCGCCCTCCAAATTTACTCCGGTAAGATCAGCGTGCGAAAGATTCACTCCGCAAAGATTGGCTTTCGCGCCGGTTTCTCCGCCGCTTTCCACCCAGAGTTTGTGCTGGTCCAGAATTTCCGCCAGGTCAATCAGCGGGATCGTCTGCGCGGCATCTTCCGGCGTCGAAGGATCGTGTATTTCCTGAATTTCGGCGAGCATCGCGAACTCTTCCCCCACTCGTAATAGACAACCGCCACTGCGTTTCTGTGGCGCCACACTGCGGCATAACGCGCCGCACGCAATCGGTAGCAATCTCTGACTGGGTTGCGCAGAGTCCTAGCTGGGTGAAACCCATCATGGCGCACAACGCCGTGAAAGTCGCCTGCCCGCAAGTACAGGACGCGCAGAGGTAACCGGTTCTGTGGAAAACTCGAAGAGTGCAGTGAGTAGTGAATAGTGAGTAGCGAGTGGGTGAGGAGGAACTCGCCGTTACAGGTTGGTGTGAGCAAGGAGCATTCCTGCCGTCACGATGCGCGCACAGGCAGGAATGCCTGTGCCACTGGCAGTTTTCTTGAGGAAATCTTGAGGCCGTCTGCTGGGTACTAGTTGTGAGAGAATTTGCCGGCAGCAAGTTGCGCAGCAGCAGCGAGGTGGCTTGTGGCCGACGCCGTCGTTTCACCCAACCCGGAACCCTCCGGCGATCGTTTCCAAACTATCGCCAGCCCGTGGCACACCATCGTTCTGCTCCTCATTCTCACCGCGATTACGACCGTCGGCTACTTTTCGATCCGCCGCTCCGGCGCTGTGCAGGCTCCCAATCATCTGCGCTTCTATTTGCCGACGATCGCGTGGGAGTGGCTGGTCTTCGGCTACGTTTATTGGGGCGTGCGCCGGCACGGAAGGGCATTTCGCGATATCGCGGGCGAACGCTGGAAGAGTGCCATGGAGTTTTTCCGCGACGTCGGCATTGCGTTGCTCGCCTGGATTATCGCGGTCGTCGTTCTCAACGTGTTGGTACGGCTGCTGCACGCCACCGGTTCGCTCGAAGCGGCGCGCCGCCTTGCGCCGCATGGCCTCGTGGAAGACCTCGTGTGGATTGCGCTCGCCGTCACCGCGGGCATTTGCGAAGAGACAATTTTTCGCGGCTATTTGCAGCGCCAGTTCGTGGCGTGGTTCCGCAACGTTCCAGCCGGCGTGCTGTTCTCAGCGATTCTGTTTGGTGCCGGCCACATTTATCAGGGCGTGAGACCCGCCATGGTGATCGCCGTCTTCGGCCTGATTTTTGGGATTCTCGCGGAGTGGCGCAGGAATATTCGCCCCGGAATCATGATGCACGCGTGGCAAGATGGAATTACCGGATTCTTGATTCGCTTTGCGCCGAAAATAAAGTGATCTGAAAAAGCCCCGCACACGGGGTTGAGCTGCAATTAGCGGCGCTCCCCAAAACGCTATTTGCAAGATGACTGCTAGTGGACGTTTTGCGTGAGGGTCCAGTGGCCGGTGCCGAGGCCGTTGGGATTGAAATTGATGTCGTCGGATAGCCGGTGGGTCTGGCCGTCGTCGTTGACCCAGTCGTAGCCGTAGTTGCTGTCCGTTTTGTAGAGCTTGCCAGTGTTGGGGTCGTAGCGCTTTTGTACGCCGAGCGCGTAGTCGCACCAATCGTCGGCCATACGGTCCTGGGCTTTCATGCCTTCGATGGCGCGGCGGTTGGACATGTCATAGCCGCGCTGCATGACGGCCATCATTTCCTGATGCTGCTGGAAGCGCATGTCCATGGCGGCGCGGGTGGCCTGCCCGTTGGCGATGATTTGCCCGACCGCGCGAGCGGTTTCCTGCTGGGTGAGCTGCGCTCTCCTTTGCTGCCAGGCCATATCGAGTTTGAAGGAGGCGCCGACCGACGTCGGCAGCTGGTCCGGAGGGGCCCAGTAGAGATAGACATAGGCGCTGCATTGATGGTCGGCTAGGAAGCGCATGCCGCGAAGCCACGGGCGGTCGTAGCAAATCACTTGCGTGGTGATGACTTCGTTTTCTTCAATGTTGTTGATCTTGAAGCGCGTCAGGGCGCTGGCACCTTCCACGGAGTGGTGCGGCTGCCATATGGGTTCGGCGGGTGGTTTCATTTCCTGGATATATTCAAGCCCGAGCAAGTCGACCATGTACTTGAGAAAATCCGCGGCCGAAATGCGCCCCACGTACACGGGACAATTAGACTGCGGGCCAGGATTGTAGGTCCCGTTGCTGTTCCAGGCCCAGTCGAAGCGCGGAAGGATTTTCGTGCCGGTGAGTCCATCGGGGCTGTTGGCGCGGAAAAAAATGGAGGTGAGGTCGGCGCACATCGTGGAATGCACCAAACCCGCGCGCAAGATCCAGTCCGCGGGCAGGACCACGCTGGCGTAGGTCATGCCGAGAACCGGATCGAAGACGGGAAGTTCTTTCATGGGTACGGGAGAGTGCGGCGGGCCGCCAGCCATTTGCGGATTGCCGCCGCCGGTAAGCGCGCGAAGCTTGGCCTGATACTCCTGCGGGGTCAGCAGGCCGTTGCGATAGGCTTCGTTGAGGGCGTCAATCTTCTGCTGATTCGGCGAAGGGTTTTGTGCCTGCGGCCCGGCAAAACCCTGCGGGGCACCGGCGAGCAACACTCCCAGCGCCAGCGCGAACACTTGCATCCGTCGTCTCATGCCTTATAGCGCCTCCCTGCAAGGCTCTTCATAATCCAAAACGTCCCTTGCCGTCCAGTGCCTCGCGCTAATTGTAGTCTCACAACACGGCGGGCGCAGGATGCACGGAAGGATCGAAGTCCACGGTCAAGAGGGATCGCCCGCGGAGGAGCTTCTGGAGGCTTCTTCGAACTCGTTATCCAAAGCGAGGAACGTCCCGTTTATCCTCTTCGGTCCCGGTTTCGCCGTCCCCGGTTTCCCCCAAAAAACGAACCTGGGCCGCCTAAGCAGTCTCTTGTGCCTTACTCCAAGGCGGTTTACGATGTGCACGACACTAAGTTGTCAACCGGCTATTTCAATGCCGAATTGAAAATCGCTTCGTCAAAGTGAAGGTGTACCGCTATGAGAACACAGGGGTAGGAACACAGAGAGCACAAAGGGGGAGAGCAGTAAGTGAAAGAGACCACGAGAGGCCCTCAGCCGAGGGCGGAGCAAAACGCTACGCGTACGTCAGAAGAAGTGAGCCGGGGTACTCCGCTGAGGGGCCGAGGGACCCCGGCTTATCCTGCCCGCCTCCGCAGTGAGCGAGCAAGAAACTCGAGAAATTTTTGACGCGGCGCGACGGCGCGGTGCGGCTATTCGCGCGGAGCGGCTGCGTTTTGCGCGCCGAAAAGCACGGACCTGAAGGTCCGCCACTACGGCGAAGCGTCGCGCGGGGTTGCGACGGCGCAGGATGCGCGGCGGCACAGATTCGGCGCCGCGCGGAAACTACGGCGGAAGGACCCTAGGACTTGGGCTCTTCGTCGCCGCGAAGAAATTCGTAGCGCTCGATGGCGGCCACGACGCCGATGGCGCCTTCGTCGCGCGGCTCGGTGCGTTGTACGCGGCCGAGGCAGCGCACGCGCACAGGGCCGGCCATGGTGATCTCGTTGGGCAGCGTCAGCAGGATTTCGACGGGCGAACCTTCGCGCACGTCCTTGGAAAGAAAGAAGTAGACGCCACGCGAGCTGACGTCGCGGGATTCGGTGCTGGTTTCGCCGACCGCGGCGCCAGTGGTCCAGCGGACGGTGAGCGGAAGCCGCATTTGAAAGCGTTGCGTGGTGCGGCGCTCGGAACCGGTCAAGGAAACCTCCTCATCGAAGGCAAAGTGTAACCGGGAGAGGTCCAGGGAACAATAGGCCGCTGGATACAAAATCGATTCAAATCTGAGAAGTACCCCTGTACTAGGACGGAGAAGGGAGACGAGCTTGTTGAGGAATGCGAAGGACAGGGTGGATGGAAGGAGGGGCCCACCTCCCCAGTTTTGTGGAAGTGCTGATTCTAAAGGAGTTAGGGGCGAGTTTTGCGGATGTGCGGATTTCTTCGCGCGCTAGAGACCGGCCACTGCAATGGCTAGGTCTGGTCAATGAGGCGGTGATGGATGGCGTAGAGGGCTAGCTCGAGGCGGTCGGAGACGCCGAGTTTGTCAAAGATGTTGTGCAGGTGATTTTTTACGGTCTGCTCGGAGATGAAGAGCTTTTCGCCGATTTCCTTGTTGCGGAAACCCTGGGCGACGAGCTGGACGATTTCTTTTTCGCGGTCGCTGAGAAGAGGCTTTTCGCGGCGCGGGCCGGATTCGGAAGATTTGGAGAAGGCTTTCATGACCTCGGCGGTCATGCGGTTGTCGAGCCAGATTTCGCCGGCGTGCACGCGGTGAATGCTTTTGACGAGCAGATCGGTGGCGGACTGCTTGAGAACGACGCCACGAGCGCCGAGACGCATGGCGCGGACCACATCGCGATCGTCTTCGGCGGCGGTGAGCACGATGACGCGCGTGGGGAGGGTATCGAAATTGACTTCTTCGAGGACGGCGAGGCCGTCTTTATCGGGCATGCGGAGATCGAGCAGAAGAATATCGGGCTTGAGCTTGGCGAGGAGCTTGATGCACTCGGCGCCGTTTTGAGCTTCGCCAACAATGGCGATCTCCTCGTCGGAATCGAGGAGCTTGCGCAAGCCGTCGCGAAAGATCGCGTGGTCGTCCGCGAGGAGGACACGAATTTGTTGTTTAGTTTTGGCCATGTCAATCGAGCGGGACTTCGACGGTCAGCCGCGCTCCATGGCCCGGGTTCGACTCGACAGTCAACACGCCCCCCACAGTACGCGTACGCTCCTTGATGGAGATAGGTCCCAACCGCAGACGGTCAAGTTCGTCACCCGTAAACTTGCCGGCAAAACTGAAGCCCTCGCCATTGTCATCCACCACGAGGACGATGCGGCTGTCATCCTGCGTAAGTTTTACCACGACATGGGAAGCCTTGGCATGCTTTTTTATGTTGTTGAGTGCTTCACGGTAAATCTGGAAAATCTCGCGGCAGACGCGGTCCGAAGCGTGGAGATCGGCGGAATCGATGAGTAAATCGAGGGCCAGAGGGGATTCGTTGCGGTAGCGCTCGGCAAAACCACGCATTAAATCGTACAAGTCGGCGCTTTGGACGCGCAGGGGGCGAAGGTCGGTGACCATGTGGCGGAGCTCGCCGGATTCGTTCCTGACGGTTTGCTGGAGGTTGCCGAGGCTGGCTTCGACCTGATCGGGGGAGGCGGCGACTCTGCGGCGAAGGACGTCGAGCTGAATTTCGATGCTGAGCAGGGTTTGCAGAATGCCGTCGTGGAGGTCGCGGGAGATGCGGCTGCGTTCGCCTTCGATGGCGCGGGCGCGGAGATGGCGGAGGAGGAAGACGTTTTCGAGGGCGGGGCCGATGTGGCGGGCGATGCGTTCGAGCCAGGCGAGGTCGGGGCGCTCGAAAGGATGCTTGCGGTTGATGAGAAAGAGGCGGCCGGCGGGGTGGCCGCTTTGTTCAAAGGCGACGGAGAGCAGGGAGCGCACGTTGAGATGTTGCTGGGTGGCACCGGGAAGGCGAGGAAGAGTGGCGAGGCGGCGGCCGTCGCGGCGATCCCAGCCGAAGCCCTTGCCGGGGCCTGCGAGGCTGTTCCAGCAGACGGTGGCGTCCATGTCGTCGAGAAGAAAACCGTCGGCGCGGGCGATGGGAACGCTTTCGGGGATGAGGCGTTCGCTTTCGCCGGTTTTGAGGCGCCAGACGTAAATGCGTTCGAGGTCGGCGTCGCGATACGCGAGGACGGCGACTTCGACGTCGAAAGCCTGGGCAAGCTCCTCGAGGAGGAGGCGGAGGGATTCGGCGAGGCCCTGGTCAACCTGGAGGGTGGCGGTGATGCGGGAGAAGAAATCATTTTGCGAGGCGAAGTGGCGGCTGCGATCGGCGAGCACAGCGAGCGCGGCGCCGCCGGCGAAGGTGCCGCCAACGAGGCCGACCCAAGCAAGGACGCGCATCCAGCCGATTTCGCCTTTGACGGCGGTGAGGAGAACAAGAATCAGCGCAAGCGCGCCGGCGAGGGGGATGGCGGCGCGCAAGCCCCAGCGCATTCCGGCAACCCAGCAGACGAAAAGATAGGGAAACCAGACGGGGACGGAGGTGGGGCTAATGTACATGAGGATGAGAAGGGCGAGGAGGTCGCAGGCGATGGGCAGATGCCAGCCGCGTTTGCGGAGGAAGCGCTCAACGGCGATCACGACGAGCGCAACGATGAGGTAAGCGACCAGGAAGGAGATGGCACGCTCGGCTTGCTGCGGATTAGTCTGCTGGAGCGAGGCCAGGAGCGAGAGGAAAACGACAATGGGGCGAGCGAAGACGATTTGCCGCTCGAGATGGCGGCGATCGGTTTCCTGGGGGCTCATGCGCGGGGACGCAAATTCCTCTGAAATAGTCTAGCAAGAGGAGGAGAGCGCGTGAGGCGGCGTATCCAGCTTGCAACGGTGGGCAACCCCGTAGCCGATGTTTCTGTCGCATATCCATTTTCTGCCATGTGTCTTATAGTTTCGTGTTTCGGTTTATGGATACACACACTCAAAGCAATCGGAATGTATTCGGGGCGGTGATCTTCCTCAAGGATGGGTGTCTGCTCAATGCTGAAGACCTCCTCTCAGATTTTCACCGCAGGTGGGAAGGAATAGTCCTGGTCAGCGAAGGCGAGAAAGCGAATTGCTTGTATTTCCGTGGCGGCGACTTCCACTTTGCTATTGAGTTTCGGGACTGGCCAGTTCCTCGCAGGATAGTTCGGGGCATTCTCGATCACACGCTACATCGGAGCCGTGACGAAAAACTGCTTGAGGAGCACAACAACCATTTCGGCGCTGTGGCTTCTCGCGACCGCGGCCGCCTGCTTGACCTAGCCTGCGTTTTTACAAAGCTGATTGTATCCGTTTTAAGCGTCACTGGAGCCCTCGCGATTTGTTGGCTTCAAGGTTCGTTGCTATGCCCGGCCCAGGATTTCATTGAGGTTACCGAATCAATGCTGCGAATTGGCTCTCCGCCGCTGATGCTCTGGATAAACCTCGAATGGAAACCCAAGGGGCATCTTGTGCACTCGACAGGTATGGCCCAATTTCAGGCGCCGGAGCTTTTCCTCGCGAGGCAAAGTGGGATCTCAAAAGAAACTGCCGAATATTTTTTTGACCTCGCCTATTACATTGTCGGTAGCGGGCAGGAAATTCTGGATGGCGACACGCTTGATGGACCAGAAGGAGTCCTTAAGGTCGAGTCTATGAAAATGGGGAAATCGGGAAAGCGTGGTTTGTTCTTGGTTCCCGTGCGGCCCAACTAGACGGTCTACGACGCGTATTGGCCTGTAGCGAACAGGTGAGGCCGGGCATCGAATTGAGTATGAAATTTAAGAAGATCGAGCCGGAAGTGTTTGCGTGCACAACGTCGGCGCAGCGGCCGTTTGGGTGCATGGAATTGTGGGCGGGAAATGAACGGGCGCACCGGTCGCTGGAGCTGGCGGGGCTGGAAGCGGATGTAATTGCGGTGCCGTCAGGAGGAGAACGCGGCGGGGATCTGTCGGCGGTGTTTTCGTGCTGCGACAATCTGGCGCGCGTAGTGCTGGCAGACTGCGTGGGCCATGGGTACGTGGCCAGCGGAGTAGCGCACCACGTCCACCATTTGCTGCACAAGTTTCAGAATGTCCGCGATACGGCGGCACTGCTAGCGGCGCTGAACGATCAATTTACACTGGACTCCGAAAAGTCGCGGGGGCCGCTACGGCTGACCACGGTCGTGACCGGGATGTACAACGGCACAACGGGAGAGTTCAACTTTGCGTACGCGGCACATCCACGGATGCTGCTGTGGCGCGCGCGGGAAGGGCAGTTTTTCGAAATTGGCGAGGGGCTGGAGAATTTGCCGCTGGGATTCGTGACCGGGGAGATGTACAGCGAGCAGAGCGTTTGTTTGCGTCCGGGTGACATGATTCTGGCGTTTTCGGACGGCGCAACCGAGGTGCGGTCTCCTGGGGGCAAGCAACTGACGCCGAGTGGCTTTCAGCGGCTGGCGGAAGCGGCTTTGGGAAAGCTATCCAGACCAGTGCAGCTCGCGGAATTTTCCGCGCGGCTGCTCGAAGGAGTGCAAGCGTATCGGGGTGGGAGCGAGCTGGAGGACGACGTTACGCTGCTGACGCTGCGGCGCTCGGGAGCAGAGGCGTGACCTTGCTGAGAAGGGACGCGGCATGCGGCGCCCTTACAACTTGCCGGAAGGCGCGAGTTAAGGCGTTGACGGCGCGGGCGGATGCGCCGCGAAGTACTGCTCCAAGCTGGCGCGGCCTTGCGCAATTCCCTGCTGAATGTTGTGGTCCAGCGCGGCGACAACGGCGTTGATATCTTTTTCGGCGGCGGGCTCGTCGTGAGAGTAGAAGTGGGTCCAGACGGTCTTGCCGGTCTTGATGTCGCGCAGCTCGAGTTCGATAGTGACGCGCGCGACGGGCGAACCGGCATCCACTTCCTTGAAATCATAGAGATGGCCATGCAGGAGAAAGTCTCCGTGCACATCGCTGCGCATGAGGTTGACATTGCGAAAGCGGCCGGAACCGCGTAGTTGGCGAAGCAAAACTTCCTGAATCATTTCGATGGGAGGTTCGGCCCAACGCTGATATTCGTAGGTGCCCATGTTCTCGCCACCAGAGCTGTAGACGATCTGGTCTTCGCGATAAAGCTCCGGGGCGGTGATACGGCCAATCAACAGGTCGACCGGAAAAGCGTTGGGGTCCACGGCGGGCGCGGCGTCGCCGGGAACCGTGAGCTGGTAGTATTTGCTGGGCCGCGCGGCGCCGCAGCCGGCGGCAAGAAAGGCGGCCAGGCTCACCGCCAATAGTCCGAGGGCAAGTTTGGTGGAGTTCGTCATGAGCTGGATTTTGCCTCGCTTCATTGGTGTTCCCCAGTCTTGTGTTCCGGCGGATTGCTGGCGCGAATCAGCGTGTAGGGGCGCTTCTTGATGGTGTCGGTGAACTCTTTGAGATTCTGCGAGACGCGGCGGAAGTTGTCGAGCAGCTCGTCGATGTTTTCGGTGTTGACGTCGAGGGTCTGGTCGAGCTGGCCGGTGATGCTGGTCAGCGTGGTGAGGGACTTGCGCAGCTCGACGACGACATGACGGATGTCGTCGCGATTGTCGCCGATGAGACCGTCAATGTTGGCGAGCGCTTTGTTGGCTTCCTCGGAAGTTTTGTGCAAATCCTGAAGCAGCGGTTGAATCTTCTGGCTGACGGCGTTCAGGTTCTTGACGGTAGCTTTGATCTCGGGGCGATCTTCTTCAATCATGCCGCGCGTTTCAGCCAGCGTAGCGGAGAGATTACCGCGATTCTGGGCGTTCAGAAGATCGTTGACACGCGCAATGGTTTCCTGCAATTCCGTGGCGCGGTCGTTGAGCGACTGCACCAGCTGCTTGGCTTGGGGAGCGAGGTCGTTGATTTGAGCGGTCAGCGCGTTGAAATCCACGTACGTCTCGGAGGGAAGCAAAGCGCCGGAGGGAGCGAGCGCGCTTTTGGCCGCGCCAGGCAAAACTTCGAGATGGTTATCCCCCAGCGGACTCATGCTCATAATTTTGGCGTGGCTGTCCGTTTTGACCGGCAGGTCGGTCTGCACGCTGAATACAACGTCAATGCGTGCGGGATTCTGTGGATCGATAGTGAGCTTATCCACGCGGCCAACCTTCGGCCCGCCGGCATAGCGCACGGTCGCGCCGGCTTCGAGGCCGCCGGCAAACGGGAAGTAGGCGTGAAAAGTTTTGGTGGAGCGGCCGAACACGCCGCTGATAGCGAAAACCATGGCGATCAGCACACCGGCAGCTGCCAAAACGAAGAGTCCCACAAAAACGTTTTCGCGTTTTCCAGCCATTATGCTCTCTCTCTTCCGCTCGCGCTGCGGCCCGTGCGAGGAGCCTGCGTGAGCATCTGCAGATAATCCAATTCGCGGGCCACTTCGGGCTCCGCGACGCGATCCAGGAATTGCCGAACACGCGGCTGCGTGCTGGCGCGCATTTCGGCGGTGGTGCCCAAGGCGACCACGTGGCCTTTGTCAATCAGCACCATGCGGTCGGCGATCAAGTAGGCGCTGGCGAGCTCGTGGGTGACGACGATGATGGTCATCTTGAAGGCCTGCTTCAGTTCGAGGATGAGTTGGTCGATGCCGGCGGCGATGATGGGATCGAGGCCGGCGGAGGGTTCGTCGAAAAACAGGATTTCCGGATCCATGGCCAGCGCACGGGCGACGGCGGCGCGCTTTTTCATGCCGCCGCTAAGCTGCGAGGGCATGTAGTACTCGAAACCTTCGAGGCCGACCTGCTGGAGCTTCAGCCGCAACATGATTTCAATCGTGGAGTCTTCGAGGTTGGTGTGCTCGCGCAGCGGCAAAGCGACATTCTCGCCGACGGTCATAGACCCGAATAGCGCCCCGCCCTGAAAGGACATTCCGAGCTTTTTGCGAATGTCGTCCATCTCCTCCTCGGAAATGGAGGCGATGTTCTTTCCCTTGATCCAAATCTCGCCGGAACTGGGCTTTTCGAGGCCCACGAGCGTGCGCAACAGGGTGCTCTTTCCGGAACCCGAGCCGCCGAGAATGACCATCGTTTCGCCGCGCTTCACGTCAAAGGAGACGCCGTGGAGAATCTCGACGTCCCCATAGCTGACGCGCACGTCGCGCAGCGAAATCATGGCCTGCGCGTCGCCGGAATCCGTGTTTTGAAACTCCGTGGCCATCGCGGGTCCTCTGGGCCTCAGCTTCCGCTCACGAAATAGAAGAGCGTGGTAAAGACCAGGTCGACGAGCACAACCAGGAAGATGGACATGACCACGGCCCGCGTGGTCGAGCGACCGACCTGTTCCGCGCCGGCTCCCGTAGAAAATCCTTCCTTGCATCCAACGGCGGTGATGGTAATGCCGAACATAACGCTCTTGATCAAGCCGGTCACGATGTCACGCAAGAGCAGCGAATCGAGCGAAGCTTGAATATAGCGAGCAAAGGTGAAATCCGCCTGGGCCACGCCAAAGAGCGAGCCGCCCAGAATGCCCATGGCGTTGGCCCAGATCGTGAGGCAGGGCAACATCACAATCATGGCCAGGAATTTGGGTGTCACCAGAAACCGTATCGGGCTGATGGCCATGGTCTCGAGCGCATCGATTTCTTCCGTAACTTTCATGGTGCCGATTTCCGCGGCAAAAGCGGAGCCGGAGCGGCCAATCACGACAATGGCGGTAATCAACGGCCCCAGTTCGCGGGACATGGAAATGGCCACAGCGGTGGCAACGAGGTCGATGGCACCGAAGCGCCGCAGTTCGTAGGCGCTTTGCAGAGCGAGAATGAGCCCGATAAAAAAGGTGATGAGCGAGAGGATGGGCAGCGCGCGCACGCCCACGTCCATGGCTTGCGCGACGGTACGCTGCACGCGCAGCGGCTTTCCCTGGAAGGGCCCGACAAAGGTGTAGTACGCCGCACGCCCGCCGAGGGCGGCGAGAGAGCCCACGTAGGCAAGTCCGTCGGTCACGCTTCCGCCGATTTGCGAGACAAACTCGGTCATTTTCACGGCACGTCCGAAAAAATCAAGCCGGCTGAAGTAACCATGCAGCAGCACGGCAAAGCCTTCCAGAAGCTCAGGCCGCAGCCAGCGCCTGCTCTTCGTTGTCGTAGACTTCGAAAATGCGTAGCAGGCGGGAAAGTTGCAGAACTTCCCGAGCCGAGGTGCTCAAGCCAATGAGAATGAAGCGCGTGCCGGCGTCGCGCGAAGCCTTCAATCCCTCCACCAGGGAAGCCACGCCGGAGCTATCGATGTAGCGCACCTTGCTCAGGTTCATGACCACGCGCGGCGTGCGCTTCTCCTTGACCTCGCGCAGGAGGACCTTGCGCACTGCCGGCGAATTTGCGAGGTCAATGTCTCCGGTGATGTCAACAATCGTCGCCTTATCCAACTCTCGACTGGCAATCTCCACGGTCTTTTTCTCCTTCAGCTCTTCGGTAGATTTGCTGCTTGTCCGGGCGCGCGAACATATTTGACCAAGCGGAGATAATTGGCCCCTTTCGCGCGCTTAAACTCCACGACATCCATGCTCTGGCGGATGAAATGCAAGCCGAGTCCTCCGGGCTTCAGGTCGCTCAGCTCCCGTCCGCACAGTTTCTCGGGATCGACGGCCGGCCCGCGATCGCTCATGACGATTTCCAAACCGTCGCCGCGCCCGTTCTTGCCGGCTTGCGGCCCGTTTGTCGAACGAAAGGCCAGCTGGATGGGGCGGTCCAGGGCGCCGCCATAGGCGTGCCGGATGATGTTGGTCAGCGCTTCGTCCACGGCACGCGTGACGGCGCGGCAGTCCGGCGCGGAAAAGCCAAAGGCCTCCGTCAAGCGCTCGACCGCTCCCCGGACGGTGCACAGCAAGCTGGGGTCGCTCGGCAGTTGAAGCCGGAGCAGAAGACCGCCGTCGGAGGCGCCCCAAGTTGATTTTTGCGCACTCTTCCGCGCTCGACGCATGATCCTCACCCGAGC
>Ga0335079_10000252_pt1 | contig 63188 bp, 64 predicted proteins | sample Lox_Sample_33_FD_206719 | JGI IMG/M metagenome (GOLD analysis project Ga0335079, IMG submission 206719) | Soil microbial communities from Loxahatchee National Wildlife Refuge, Florida, United States - Lox_Sample_3.3 | ecosystem: Environmental > Terrestrial > Soil > Wetlands | place: USA...
GCCGCGGCTGCGAGCAGCTCCCCTTCCTCCCGCAGGCGCGCGATGTAGTAGTCAGTGCCGCAAGGACCGTATCGCCCGGTGTCCATGCAGTCAGGATGCCCGCCGCCAGGGCCGCCGCGCGAGCGTTGCCGCCAGGCCCGCCGCGCGAGCGTTGCCGCCAGGCCCGCGGCGCGAGCGTTGCCCGCGGGCCCGTGAGCCGCCCGCCCGGCCCGGGCCCGCCCAGGCCCACGGCTTCCCCGGGCGTGCCAGCTTTGCGACCATAGGACTGGACGCAAGGCCCGGGCAGAAGGCGGTCGGCGCGTGACAGCACAGCACCCCGCGATATCGCTGGCGGACATCGACCTGTCGGACACCGACTTCTGGGGGCGGCCGCTCGCCGAGCGGCAGGCGGCCTTCGCCGTGCTGCGCGCCGAGGAACACCCACCGTTCTTCGCTGAGCCCGAGACGCCATTCGCCGAACCCGGCCCGGGCTACTACGCCCTGGTCCGGCACGCCGACGTCATCGAGGCGAGCAGGATCCCGGAGGTGTTCTCCTCTGGGCGGGGCGCCACGTCGATCCCGGACCTGCCGGCCGAGTTCAACGAGTATTTCGGGTCGATGATCAACATGGACGACCCCCGTCACGCCCGGCTCCGCCGGATCGTGTCGCGCGCGTTCACCCCGCGGATGATCAAGAAGTTCGAGGGCGATGTGCGGCAGGTGGCCGCGACGATCGTCGATGGCCTGCTCGCGGCCGGCCCATGCGACTTCGTCGAGCAGGTGGCCGCCCGGCTGCCGCTGACGATCATCTGCCAGCTGATGGGAATCCCGGACAGCAGCTACGACCTGGTGCTGCGCGACACCAACATCATCCTGTCCGGCATGGACCCCGACTTCCTCAGCGAGGATCCGGACGAGGCGGTAGGCCAGATCCTCACCGCCGGGGCGGAGCTCGCCGACCTGGTCACCGGCCTGGCGGCCGAGCGCGCGGGGCACCCGGGCGACGACCTGGTCAGCGCGCTTGCCACCGCGAACATCGACGGTGAGCAGCTGACCGGCGCGGAACTGGCCTCGTTCTTCATCCTGCTCGTGGTGGCCGGCAACGAGACCACCCGGAACGCGATCTCACACTCGCTGGTGCTGCTGACCGATTTTCCCGGCCAGCGGGAGCTGCTGATGGCTGACCCCGACGGCCGGATCGGCACCGCGGTGGAGGAGCTGGTCCGCTACAGCTCGCCGGTGATCTTCATGCGGCGCACCGTGACCCGGGACCATCGCATGAACGGGCACGACTACCGCGAGGGCGACAAGGCCGTGCTGTTCTACTGGTCGGCCAACCAGGACGAGACGGTGTTCGCCGACCCCGCGCGCCTGGACCTCACCCGCTCGCCGAACCCGCATGTCGGGTTCGGCGCGGCCGGGCCGCATTTCTGCCTGGGCGCGCACCTGGCGCGGCGGGAGGTCAGCGTCATGCTGCGGGAGCTGCTGACCCGCATCCCGGACATCCGTGCCGCCGCTCCGCCCGACCGCCTGCTGTCCAGCTTCATCAACGGCATCAAGCACCTGCCCTGCACGTTCGGTGGCTGACGGCGGCCCGTTCCGGCCGGCACCCGGCGGGTCAGTGCGCGGGCGGGCCCCCGTGCAGCGCGTCGAGGTGCCCCGCCAGCGCCATGTCGGCAGCGGTCAGCCCGCCCGCGGAGTGCGTCGACAGGGTCAGCGTGACCTTGTTCCACTGGATCAGGATGTCCGGGTGATGGTTGGCCTTCTCGGCCATGTAAGCCACCGCCCCGGTGAAAAGCATCGCTGCACGGAAATCCTTGAGCTCCACCGTCCGGATGATGCTGTCGCCCGCCCGTTTCCAGTCGGGTAGCCCGGCCAGCGCTGCCCTGATCTCCTCGTCGCTGAGCAGGTCCACCCGGCCACCCTACTCCCGGCAGCGGGGCCATGGCGGCGGCCGGGGAGCGGATCGGCGATAGTCTTGCCGCGCCGGGCCGCGTCACCCAGGACCGGCAGTGACCAGCTTGGGAGTAGCTCGCTGATGATGACGCGCGACGAGGCGCAGCCAGCCGGCGGCCAGCCCCGGCCCACTCCGCTGCGCGCGGTCCACGAACGCCTCGGCGCCTCGATGACGCCCTTCGCGGGCTGGCTGATGCCGCTGCGCTACAGCAGCGAGATCGCCGAGCACCGGGCCGTCCGCGGCGCGGCCGGCCTGTTCGACCTGTCACATATGGGGGAGATCGCGGTGAGCGGGCCCGGCGCGGCCGCCGCGCTCGACTACGCGCTGACCGGGCACCTGTCGGCGCTCAAGCCGGGCCGCGCCCGTTACACCATGATCTGCGCGCCCGACGGCGGGGTGCTCGACGACCTCATCGTGTACCGGCTCGCGGACACCGAGTTCCTGGTGGTGGCCAACGCCGCTAACACCGCGGTGGTGGCCGCGGCCTTGCGCGAGCGCGCGGCGGGCCGGGCGGCCCAGGTCGACGACCGGACCGGCGACTACGCGCTGATCGCCATCCAGGGCCCCCACGCGAGCCGCATCCTGGCGCCACTCGCCGACATCGGGCTGGATCAGGTGCGCTACTACGCCGGCCAGCCTGCGGTGGTGGCAGGGCGTGAGGTGCTGCTCGCCCGCACCGGCTACACCGGTGAGGACGGTTTCGAGCTGTTCACCAGCCCCGGCGACGCGGAACCGGTCTGGATGGCGCTGGCCGCGGCGGGCGAATCGGACGGGCTGGTGCCCGCCGGGCTGGCTGCCCGCGATACGCTCCGGCTCGAGGCCGGCATGCCGTTGTACGGCAACGAACTGGGCCCGGACGTGACCCCGTTCGACGCCGGCTTGGGGCGGGTGGTCGTGTTCGACAAGCCAGGTGACTTCGTGGGCCGTGCCGCGCTGGCCGCGCGGGCGCAGGCCGCGCCCGCGCGCGTCCTGGCCGGGCTGACGGCCGGCTCACGCCGGGTTCCCCGGCACGGTTACCCGGTGCTCTGGGACGGCCAGCCGGCCGGGGTAGTCACGAGCGGCGCCCCCTCCCCCACCCTCGGTGTGCCTATCGCCATGGCCTACCTGGACCCGGGCACCGCGCGGCTGGCGGCGGAGGACGCCGCCAGCGCCCGGCTTGCGGTGGACATCCGCGGCAGCGCCGAGCCAGCGCACATCACCGGCCTGCCGTTCTACCAACGGCCACGCTGACCCTCAGCCGACACCACCGACTGCCTGACAACAGGCAACGATCCCCGACAACGAATCCCCGACAGCGACAACGAATCCCCGACAGCCGACAACTATTGCGCACAGGAGAGCGACCATGACCATTCCCGCTGAACTGCGCTACACCGCAGAACACGAGTGGGTGGCGGTTGACGGCCCCGTCGCGTCCGTAGGCATCACCGACTACGCCCAGCGCGCGCTCGGCGACGTCGTCTACGTGTCCGTCCCCGCGCCCGGCACGAGGGTGACCGCTGGCGAGCCGTGCGGTGAGGTCGAGTCGACCAAGTCCGTCAGCGACATCTACTCCCCCGTCGACGGCGAGGTCGCCGAGGTCAACAGCGACGTGGACGACGACCCCGGGCTGGTCAACTCCGACCCCTACGGCGCCGGCTGGCTGATGAAGGTCCGGCTCGACAACGACGGCACCGAGCCCGCTGGCCTGCTGACCGCGGAAGAGTACGCGGGCCTGACCGAAGAAGCGGACTGAGCCCACCCCGGCATCCCGGGCGGGCCAGGGCCGCCCCGGCGCCCGCCTACCTGCGGCGCCGCCACAGCGCATAGGCGACGACGGCCACGGTGACCAGGGCTACCGCCCCGCCCACCATCCGGATCTGGGGACCGGAGACCTTCTCGCGGACCTCGGACAGGGTCTGGCGTGCGACGTTGGCGGGGCTGACCCGCTCGGTGAGCGCGTCGATCGTTTGGGCCAGGTTCTCGCGGGTGCGCTCGATGTCGTCGATCACAGCATCGGGGTCGCGTACCGCGACCTCACCGGACGGCTCGGCCATGGCGGGCATTCCTTTGTTCCTGGAGGGCTGTTGGCTCTAGTCTCCCAGGCCCGCCGGTGATCCGCACACCGGGCTGGCGCACATCCGGCATAGGGCCGGCCGCCGTCTCCCATTCTCACCCCTCTGCATTCGCGCAGAACGAGCTGCCGCAGGCAGGTGCTGCGGTGGCCGGCTGGACCGAGGAGGAGATCATGGACGGGGTTGGTGTGGCCGGGCTGGAAGTAGCCGCGGTGTTGTAGACCGGAACCATTGCTGGCCGCCGTCCATTATCAGGGGTCGAGCAGCACTCCCGACATGCCAAGCGTGCTGGCCTTAAGCTGAGTCCAGGGCTCGTAGCCGACGCCCAGGTCGCGCAAGCAGTCGTTCGGGGGCATGAATCCGGTTCCATGGCTGGAAGCCCAGGTGTAGAACTGGAGCATCGCCTTGCTCGTTATACTGCTCACTGGCACCTTGGCTGAAAACTCGGTGTTGTGGATACCGCTGCTGTTGACGGTCTGCTTGGTATACCAGACCTTACCGTCCGAGTCGGTAAACGTTGGGCCGCTATTGGCGTCGGCCAGGCCGAGTGCGGTGTAGGAGCCGTGTACGCCATTCTTAACCGCGTCGAGGTAGATGCTCACGGCCGTGTCCATGCTGGGTTTTTTGTCCGAGCCATTACAGTCGGCGGAGAACTCGTTATCCACCAGCAAGTCGTACTTGGTGGTGGAGCTGGTTGTGCCGTTAAAGCCGCTCCAGGTTCCGGTCACCTTCGGCGTCAGGTTGGACCACACGGCCGGCAGGGCCTGGCGCTGGTTGGCAGTGGAGGTACAAAATCCCCCTTCACAGCCGAGGTTGGTGTCGGGGAAGGCGACCGGGTTGAGGTTCGAGGTATTTATGGTCTGGGACTGGACAGTGAAGTCCACTCCGTTCGCGCCAATGGTAAGGCAGGCGTTGCCTCCGTTCCAGCTGTCAGCGGTGTCGAGCACCGAGACGTTGCCGGATTCCGTACCGAGCTGCCAGGTGGTTCCGCCTGTGCCGCAGGAGGCTGCCAACGCTGGCGTGGCTGGCAACAGGCCAGAGATGGCGACGGCACTAGTTAGTGCGATAAGTACCACAGCTACTGGACTTATTATACCTGATAGCCTCATTGAATCTTCCTCCCCGCTAGATGTGGCTATTTATAGCGCGAGCTGAGGCGGATTGAAATGTGGGCAATAATTCCTTGTGACCCCGAGTGGTTGTGCCCTTGACTGGCCGCTTCTCCACAGGATCACCATCGGCATGGGCACCCCGGTCCGCCGCGCGATGTCATTGGTGCCCAGCCCGTCCACCGCCACCAGCACGATCCAGCGTGCTGGGCAAGCCCGGCCCGGATCGACAGCGACCGTACCCATGAGGTCAGTACCTCACGATCGGGCGGCGGAACCTCCACATTCACAGTCAACGGCATGAACCATCGTGCGCGAACGATAACCAGGGGTCAAGATTTCCCGCTCGCCGGACATTAGCGCTCTGGCGAGCGGCCCGATGCCGCAGCCAAAGTCAGGCACAGATGGGGGCTGACTTGTCCCGGCCGGCGCAGGGGTCGGGGCCAGGACTTCGGCGTGCAGCCGGGGTCGGTTGGGCGGCATGCCCCGGCGGTCGCCTGCAGGCCCGGTGAAGGCCCCTCAGCAGGGTCGCTGGCCGCGCCCGGCGCGCGCCGTTGCTGTACCTGCCTTGCCCTTCGCTCTAAGGTGAGCGGCGGAAACTGGAATGACCCTGCTGGTGACAATCGGGAACCTGCCGGGAGACCATATGGCGAGTGGGGATCCATTGACTGATCCGGCGCCCCCGGAACCGGGCATCAACGATCAGAACGCGGTCCCGCTGGCCGCCCCGCCGGGCCGGATCCGGCCGCGCCGGATCTGGTACCTGCTGCCGCTGCTGGTCTTTCTGGGCGGGGTAGCGCTGCTGGTGGCCGGGCTGCTCTCGCTCGGCTCACATGTCGACTCCTTCCCGCGGGTGGCCATCCCCGCGGGTGGGCAGGTCAATCTCGGTCACTCCGGTGGGTACGTGGTCTATTACGAGGGCCCCGGCGCCCAGTCCGGGCGCATTCCCGCCTTCCAGGTCCGGGTGATACCGGCCTCGGCGTCCGCGGCCGCGAAGAGCCTGACGCCGTACCACGGGTCGGTCAGCTACGGCTTCGGGTCCCGTCAGGGCCGGGCGGTGCTGGCCTTGCAGGTCAGCCGGCCCGGCCGGTTCACGGTCGAGACGGCCGGCGCGGGCAGCGTGCCCGCTGGCAGCGATCTCGCGTTCGGCGACAGCATCGCCGGCGGCATCGCCGGGGTCGCCGGGCTCAGCGGGCTGCTCATGTTCGTGGGGCTGGCTGGGCTGGTAGTGATCCTGGTCGTCCGCATCGTGAGGACCAGGAGTGCCCGGTCGGCGGCGGCCGCACAGACGGCATCCGCCTGGTCGCCGCCCGCCCCGCAGCCGTAGCATCCCGCCCGGCCGCCGGCGGCGCCATGCCGGCATAACATGCGGTCATGGCGGTCAGGGCGGTCATCTTCGACTGGGGCGGGACGCTCACCCCGTGGCATCTGGTTGACCATGACGCGCTCTGGCGGGACATCTGCGCACCGCATTTCCCACCGGATCAGGCAGGTGAGGTGGCGGCGGCGATCCTCGCCGCCGAACGGGAACTGTGGCGGAGGACCGAACGCTCGCAGCAGAGCGCGACCCTCGCCCAGGTCTTCGAGCGCGCCGGGGTCACCACCACCGACGAGTTCCTGGCCAGCTACTACCGGTCGTGGGACCCGCACACCTTCACCGATCCCCAGGCGCTGCCGCTGCTGCGGGGCCTGCGGGAGCGGGGCATCAAGGTGGGAGTGCTCTCCAACACCATGTGGCCGCGCAGCGCGCACGAGCGGGTGTTCATCCGCGATCAGGTCCTGGAGCTGATTGACGGCGCCGTCTACAGCAGCGAGATCCCCTGGGCCAAGCCGCACGGGGAGGCGTTCCGGGCGGCGATGGCGGCGGTTGGCGAGGGCGACCCCGCCGCCTGCGTGTTCGTCGGCGACCGGCCCTACGACGACATCCACGGCGCCAAGCGCGCTGGCATGCGCGCGGTGCTGGTCCCCAACGACGACGTTCCCGCCTTCGACGCCGCCGTGCCCGACGCCGTCATCACCGGCCTGGCCGGGCTTATGCGGCACATCGATGGGTGGGCCGGGGCCTGACGCGCGAGCCGGGGTTTGCGGCGATCCCGGCCGCCAAGCCTCAGCCGTGGTCCGGCTGGGCGATGGCCGCCACCTGCCCGCCAGCGGCCCGCACCAGGTCCGCGGGCGCGAGCTCGATCTCCAGCCCGCGACGGCCGCCGCTGCAGAACACGGTCGCGAACCCCAGCGCGGAGGAATCGATCACCACCGGCAGCCGCCTGCGCTGGCCCAGCGGTGAGATGCCGCCCGCCACGTAGCCGGTTGCCCGCTCGGCAGCGGTCAGGCCGGCCATGACCGCCTTCTTCCCGCCGGCCGCGGCGGCGAGGGCCTTGAGGTCGAGCTGCCCGGCCACCGGCACCACGCCGACCGTCAGCGCGCCGTCGACCTCGGCGACGAGCGTCTTGAACACCCGTTCCGGCGCGACGCCGAGCGCGTCGCTGGCCTCCAGGCCGTAGCCGCCGTGCCGCGGGTCATGGTCATAGGTGTGCACGGAGTGCGCGACACCGAGCCTGGCCAGCAGCGCGGTCGCCGGCGTTCCCCGTCCTGCCACGCCCCCGATGGTAGTGGGCGGCCGGGCCCTGTTCCGGCCTCGGCGCACCCGGAACTGGGTCCCGGTCGCACCAGGCACGGCTCCATCCGGCGTGGCGCGCGGTGCCGGCGCCGGGGCGGGCAGGCCGTGGCGACGGCCCGCTGTCCGGCGCGTCGGGTAGCGTCGGCCTCATGGCCACGATGGTTACCTTCCACGCCCACCCCGACGACGAGTGCATCGCCTGCGGCGGGGTGATGCGCAAGGCGGCCACGGAGGGGCACCGGGTGGTGCTGGTGGTGGCCACCCGCGGTGAGCACGGCGAGGTGCCGGACGGGTTCCTCGGCGACGGCGAGGAACTGTGGCAGCGCCGGGTGGCGGAGACCCACGCGTCGGCGGCGATCCTCGGCGCGCAGCGGGTGGAGTTCCTCGGGTACACCGACTCCGGGATGATGGGGACGCCGGCCAACGACGCGCGGGGCTCGTTCTGGAGCACCCCCGTCGACGAGGCCGCCAAGAAGCTGGCCGCGCTGCTGGATGAGGAGCACGCCGACGTCCTGACGTGTTACGACGACATCGGCGGCTACGGCCATCCCGACCACATCCAGGTGCACCGGGTGGGCATGCGCGCCGCCGAGCTGGCCGGCACCGCCCGGGTCTACCAGAACACGATGAACCGCGATCACCTGGAGCGCGGCCGGGCCGTCTTCGCCGAGCAGGCCGCGGCCGCCGGGATCGACCTGCCCGACACCGCTCTCGACGACGCCGAGGACTGGGGCAAACCGGAGTCGGTGATCACCACCGCGGTCGACGTGACTCCCTACCTGGAGTACAAGCGCCGGGCCATGCGCGCGCACGCCAGCCAGATCAGCGAGTCGTCGTTCTTCCTGGCCATGCCGGATGAGGCGTTCCGGTACGGGTTCGGCATGGAGTGGTTCATCCGTGATGGCCAAGGCCCCGGCATCACCGAGACGGATCTGCTCGCCGGTCTCTGAGGCGCGGCCCCGGCTGGCCACCCCGTCGCTGGCGGGCGGACCTGCCCGGCACGGCCGGGCGCTGGTGGCGGGCTCAGCGGCCGAGCCGGGCCCGGGCCATGCGCGGCAGCGCGGCCGGCCCGGTGATGGGGCTGAACCGGTCGGAGGCGGCCCGCAGCGCCTGATACTCGCCGTCGCTGAGCTGGATGTCGGCGGCGGCGGCGTTGCCCTCCAGTTGCTCGGCGCTGGACGCGCCCGGGATCGCCACCACCGCGGGATGGTGGATGACCCAGGCGAGCGCGATCTGCGCCGGGGTGGCCGCGTGCGCGTCCGCCACCTCGCGCAGCACCCCGATCAGCTCCGCGGCCCGGTCGAGGTTGTCCGGCAGGAAGAGCGGGTTGGCCGCCCTGACCCGGTTGGCCGGCCGGTTGGCCCGGTCATACCTGCCCGACAGCAGCCCCTGTGCCAGCGGGCTGTAGGCGATCACCACGCGGTCGTGCGACTCGGCGAACGGCAGCAGATCGCGCTCTGGTGAGCGGACGGCGAGGCTGTAGCTGACCTGGTTGCTCAGCACCCGGCTGCCGAGCGCGTCCTCGGCGGCGCGCCAGCGCGGCAGCGAATAGTTGCTGACGCCGACCTCACCGACCAGCCCCACCCGCTGCAGCGCATCCATGCCGCGCATGATCGTGCCGTCGCGGACCAGCGGGTTCGGCTGGTGCACCTGGTAGAGGTCGAGCCGGCTGGTTCCGAGCCGGTTCGCGCTGGCCACCGCCCGCTGCTCGACCACCGGGGCGACCGGCAGCAGCGGGAAGATCTTCGTCGCCAGGAACACCGACTCACGGTCCTCCCCGAGGGCGCGGCCGAGGATCCGCTCGCTGCGGCCGAAGCCATAGATCTCGGCGGTGTCGAACAGGGTGACCCCGAGCTGGAGCGCGCGCCGGACGATCGCGTGCGCCACCTGATCGGCATACTGCTGGCCGTATCCCCAGTCCCGGGACCCGAACTGCCAGGTACCCAGCCCGATCTTGGAAATCTTCCTGGTGGTACCGACATCCAGATAACGCATGAGTCCAGTGTCCGCCCCGCCGCCACCGGGGTGGTCCCCCAGGGGTCCCCGCAGTGGGTCAGGCCCCGTCCACGGGCTCGAGGACGAACACCGGGATCTGGCGGGCGGTCCGCTGCTGGTATTCGGCGTAGGGCGGGTAGGCGGCGACCGCGCGTTCCCACCACCGGGCCCGCTCATCCCCGGTGACCTCCCGGGCGACCATGCCCTGCTTGCGGGGCCCGTCCTGCAGCTCGACCAGCGGGTCGGAGCGGAGGTTGTAGTACCAGCGCGGGTGGGTGGGCGCTCCGCCCTGTGACGCGACCGCGGCATACCGGCCGTCGTGCTCGACCCTCATCACCGGCGTCTTGCGGATCTTGCCGCTGTGCGCACCGCGGTTGGTGATGATCACCACCGGCAGCCCGGTGTCCCGCAGTGTCGTGCCCTGCGTCCCGCCCGATCTCTCATACAGCTCGACCTGGTCGCGGACCCAGGCCGCTGTGCTCGGCTCATATTCACCCTCGGCAGGCATGCCCCCAGTCAACACCCGCGGCGCGGTGATCGCCACGCACCGCAGCGGGCCGGCCGCCACGATCACGGCTGGACCACAGGATCGCCACCCGGTCACGGGCGGGGTCACCGGCGTGGAAGGCTGTGTGCCGATCTGCTCAACGGGAGGGCCAGTGACCATCAGCGAGGAAAAGATCGGCGACTTCCTGGAACGGCTCGCCGCGCGGGTGCCGGTTCCCGGGGGCGGTGCCGCGGCGGCTCTGCACGCGGCGCAGGGCGCCGCGCTGCTTGGCATGGTCGCCCGCTACACCACCGGCACGCAGTATGCCCAGCATGAGGCGGCGATCGGCCGCATCGTCACCGAGGTGGACGAGCTGCGGGCGCTCGCACTGCGGCTCGCCGACGCCGACGCGGACGCCTTCTCGGCTGTGCGGGAGGCTTATCTGCTGCCCAGCTCCAGCGAGGAGGACAAGGCTGCCCGCTCCGCCGCCATCGCCGAAGCACTGGTCCACGCTGCCTGGCCGCCAGCCCAGGTCATCGGCATCGCGGGCATGGTGGTCGACCTCGCCGAGGCGCTGGCGGCGATCGGGAACCGCAACGTCCTCTCCGACGTCGCCGCCGCCGCCGAGGCCGCACGCGCGGCCGTGGCCACCGCCCGGGTCAGCATCGAGATCAATCTCGCCTCGATCGCGGACGCCCAGGCCAGCCTGGAGATGATCGCCGAGGAGGCCAAGGCCGACACGATCATCGCCCGTGCCGACCAGGTCACCGTGGCCGTCCGCGAGCAGATCCGCGCCTGAGCGGCCGACCCGGCACCGGCGGCAGCCGCTTGATCTTGCCGGGGAAATCCGCTAATCCGGCAGGAGATGCCGGCCGGCCCGGGCCGCCATCGCCGCCACGCCAGCAGGGAGCCGTCATGTGCGTCGATCACAGCCCTCCTGCCGCGGGCCCGGCCGTCCTGCACGACGTCCGGCCCGAGCGGCAGATCGACCTGGAACCGGTGGACTCGGTGGCGATCACCACCCTGATGGACAACGTCACCGACGCTTTCATGCCCGACCAGGGACCGGCCCGGCGCCCGGGGCCAGTGGCCCGCTCGGCCCGGCCAAGCGCGATCATGGCCGAGGGCCAGGCGCCCGACGTGCTCATCGCCGAGCACGGATTCTCCATGCTCGTCACCGTGTACAAGGGCGGGAGCACCCACCGGGTGCTGTTCGACGCGGGCACCAGCCCGGACGGGGTGGTCGAGAACATGCGCCGCCTGGACATCGATCCGGGATCGATCGAGGCCGTGGTCTGCAGCCACGGCCACTTCGACCACACCACCGGCATCGACGGCCTGATCAGGGCCGTGGGCCGGGCGAGCATGCCGGTGCTGATCCATCCGCACTTCTGGCGGCGGCGGCGGGTGGTGCTGCCGGGGATCGAGCCGCGGGAGATCCCGAGCGTCAGCCGGCGGGCGCTGGAGGATGCCGGGTTCGGCGTGCTGGAAGCGGCACAGCCCAGTTTCCTGCTCGACGGCTCGCTGCTGGTGACCGGCGAAGTGCCCAGGGTCACCGGCTACGAGCCGGGCTTCCCGCCCCAGCAGGCGTGGCTGGGTGGCCGGTGGGAGCCCGATCCCCTGGTCCTGGACGACCAGGGGATCGTCATCAACGTGCGGGACAAGGGGCTGGTCGTGCTCACCGGCTGCGGCCACGCGGGGATCGTCAACATCTGCCGCCACGCGCTCCAGCTCACCGGCGGCCAGCCGCTGTACGCCGTGATGGGCGGGTTCCATCTCAACGGCCCGCTGTTCGAGCCGCTCATCCCCCGGGTGCTCGACGACCTGGGGGCGATGAGCCCGCAGGTGCTCGTGCCCGCCCACTGCACCGGCTGGCGCGCCCAGCACGCGATGGCCCGCCATTTCGGCGAGGCCTTCATCCCCAACAGCGTCGGCAGCCGCTTCCTGCTCTGACCCTGGCCACGGCTCAGCACCGCCAGAAGTCGGACGGGTCCCGGCCAGGTTCGAAGCCCGCCGCCGCGGCGATATCCACCGCCTCGCGGAACCTGTCGGCGACCCGCGCCGCCACGTGCGCGTCGCTGCCGAACGACACCGCCCGGCCGCCCTCGTCCCGCCACCAGCGCAGCAGCGTGACCGAGGCCATTGGGCTGAAGGTGTTGACCTCCAGCACCCGCCCCGAGGACGCCAGCGCCCGCAGCACGGCCCGGTACTCCTCCTCGAGCCCCGATTCCGGGTACGGCCCGGCGCTGGCGGGCCAGTGCCGCCGCGGGTAGTCCAGATGGGCCAGGATCTCGAACGCGCCGCTGCCTGTGACGAGCGCGGCCACCTCAGCCAGGTACCGGCGCATCACCTCCGCGGGCGGCAGGACCCGCAGCAGGGAGGACGAGTTGACCAGCCTGCCCTCCCAGGCCAGCGCGTGCAGGGACCCGAGGACCCGGTCGAACCGGGTGGCCGCCAGCACCGCGCCCACGCTGCCGCCGAACAGGTGCGGCTCCCCGGCCTCCACCCCGGTCAGGATGCGCAGCGAGGGGAATCGGTGGCGGCACTCCTCGATGCTGGCCAGGTAGCCGGTGACGTCCAGCGGCCGGATCGCGTCCCACCAGCCGGGCCTGACACCGGTCGCGGCGATCGCGTCGCCGGGGCCGTAGCCGGTGAAGTCCAGGTGCTCGGTGAACGCCACCGACGGGACACCCAGGTCCACGGCCTGCTGGCACTCGGCCACCATCGACGCCCGCCCGAACGTGTCAAAGGACCACTGCGAGTGCACGTGGTTGTCAGCGGGCAGCACCCAGCGAGTATCCCAGCCGCAGGCTGCACAGCCGCGCGGCGCCCTTCCGCGCGGTCACGCGGTCATCGGCTGCCAGGCCGGGTGGTGGGGCCGGTGGGACTCGAACCCACACTGTAACGACCCTAAATCGTTCGCCTCCTGCCATTGGGCTACGGCCCCGGGTCCGGTTATGCCACGTAGACGGCGCGGGCCGGCGCCCCGGCCGCCCGGTCCGTCCGCTCAGACACCCAGCTCCTTGCGCAGGCGCGCGACGTGGCCGGTGGCCTTGACGTTGTAGTAGGCCCTGGCCACCACGCCGCTGGGGTCGACCACGAACGTGGACCTGATCACGCCCGTCGTCGTCTTGCCGTAGAGCTTCTTCTCCCCGTACGCGCCGTACGCCTTCTCCACCTGGTGATCCGGGTCGGACAGCAGCGGGAAGGTCAGGTGGTCGCGGTCGCGGAACTTGGCCAGCCTCGCCGGGCTGTCGGGTGAGATACCGAGCACCGTGACCCCGGCGGCGGCCAGGGAGCTCAGGCTGTCGCGGAAGTCGCACGCCTGCGTGGTGCAGCCGGGGGTCATCGCCGCCGGATAGAAGTAGACGATGACCTGCCGCCCGCGCAGGGACGACAGGCTGACCGGCTTGCCGTCGGCGTCGGGCAGGGTGAAGTCCGGCGCCTTGTCCCCAGGTGCCAGCTTGTGCTCGCTCACGCGCGCTCCCTTCGGGCGGGTGCTCCAACCCTACGGCGACTACCGGCCGGCCGTCTCGCGCCGCCAGCAGCGGCTGACGGGCCGGGGGCCGTCAAGCCCCGAGCAGCTCTGCTATGACCGGCGCGAGCGCGCGCAGCGCCTGCCCCCGGTGGCTGATCCTGTCCTTCTCCCCCGCGCTCATCTGCGCCGTGGTCAGCTCGAAGCCGTCCGGCACGAAGATGGGGTCATACCCGAAGCCGTTGCTGCCGCGGGGGGAGCCGGTCAGCTGGCCGTACACGGCGCCCTCGGTGACCCGCTCCTCCCCCGACGGCAGCACCAGCGCCGCCACGCACGTGAAGTGCGCCCCGCGCTCCCCGGCTGGCAGGTCGGCGAGCTGGCCCAGCAGCAGCCGCAGGTTCGCCTCGTCATCCCCGTGCCGCCCGGACCAGCGGGCCGACAGCACACCGGGCATCCCGTTCAGCGCGTCCACGCAGAGGCCGGAGTCGTCGGCGACCGCCGCGATCCCGCTGTACGCGGCCACCGCCCGGGCCTTGAGCAGCGCGTTCGCCACGAAGCTGCGCCCGGTCTCGGCCACCTCGGGCATGCCGGGGGCAGTGCCGAGGTCGGCCACTGCCACGCTCACCCCGGCGGCGGCCAGGATCCGCCGCAGCTCGGCGAGCTTGCCCGGGTTGCGTGTCGCGAGAATGATCCGGGCCGGGCTGGGCGGGCCGGCCGGCCCGGTCATCGGCCGAGCGCCTCGCGCTGCAGCCGGGTGAGCTCCGCGCAGCCCGCCACGCCCAGGTCCAGCAGCCGGTCAAGCAGCTCCCGGCCGAACGGCTCCCGTTCGGCTGTTCCCTGTATCTCCACGAAGCTGCCGTCGCCCGCGCACACCACGTTCATGTCCGTCTGGGCGGCGGCGTCCTCGGAGTAGCACAGGTCGAGCCGGGGCTCGCCGTCCACGATCCCGACACTGATGGCGGCCACCGACGTGACCAGCGGGTCGCCCTTGCAGCGGCCGCGGTCACGCAGCCAGCCGATGGCGTCGGCCAGTGCCAGGTAGCCGCCGGTGATCGCGGCGGTGCGGGTGCCGCCGTCGGCCTGCAGGACGTCGCAGTCGATGATGACCGTGTTCTCGCCCAGCGCCTTGGTGTCCACGCAGGCGCGCAGCGACCGGCCGACCAGCCGGGAGATCTCCTGCGTGCGGCCGCCCAGCCGGCCCCTGACCGACTCGCGGTCACCGCGGGTGTTGGTGGCCCGCGGCAGCATCGCGTACTCGGCGGTGACCCAGCCCAGCCCGCTGCCGCGCCGCCACCTCGGCACCTCCTCGGTGGCGCTGGCGGCGCACAGCACCCGGGTGGCGCCGAACTCGATCAGGACCGATCCCTCGGCGTGCTCCAGCCAGCCGCGGGTCATTCGTATCTCGCGCAGCTGGCCGGCGCCGCGCCCATCGGGTCGGGACATGCCGGAAAGCCTAGCCACTGGCGGTGCCTGGTGGATCCATGCGGGCGCACAGCATGCCGGTGATCTGCCGGGCGCGCGCAACGGGCTGAAGATCCACAGGGCATGCCCTAGCAGCCGACGCGGTCGGGCGCCCCGTCCTCGATCCAGCGATAGACCCGGCGGATCCCGTCGGCCAGCGGGGTCGCGGCCCGCCAGCCCAGCTCACCGGCGGCCCGGTCCACCGCCAGCACGCTGCGCGCCAGCTCGCCGGGGCGCGGCGGGGCGAACACCGGCGACAGCTCGTGGCCCGCGATCCCGGCGATGATGTCTACCAGGTCCAGCACGCTGACCTCCACCCCCGTCCCGATGTTCCAGGTGCCTGGCCGTCCCCGGTCGGCGGCGGCCAGGAACGCGGCGACCACGTCACCGACGTACACGTAGTCGCGGGTCTGGGTGCCGTCGCCGTAGATCGTCGGCCGCTCCGCGGCCAGCGCGCTGGCACAGAAGATGGTGATGACCCCCGCCTCACCGGCCGGATCCTGCCGCGGCCCGTACACATTCGCCAGCCGCAGCACCGAGTGGGACATCCCGTGCAGGCGGTTGTACAGCCCGATGTAGCACTCCGCGCAGTACTTCGCGATCCCGTAGGGCGACTCCGGCAGCGGCAGCACGTCCTCCCACGACGGGATCGGCGCATCCCTGCCGTACAGCGCGCCACCGGAGGAGGCGAACAGCACCCTGGCCCCCACCCGCCGCGCGGCCTCCAGCACGTTCACCGTGCCCACCACGTTCGCCTGTGCGTCGTCGGCGGGGAAGTCCACCGACGACCGCACATCGATCTGCGCCGCCAGATGGCAGACGAGCTCGGCGCCCGACGCCTCCAGCACCGCCGACAGCGTCCCCAGGTCGGTGATGTTCACCTTGTGCAGCTCCACCTGCGGATCAAGCCGCCCCGGCCGGGCCGCGGACAGATCATCGGCCACCACGACCTCGTCGCCCCTGGCCACCAGCGCATCAGCCAGATGGGAGCCGATGAAGCCAGCGCCACCCGTCACCAGAACCCGCATGACCACCGATCCTAAACCGCGCCGGCGGCGCGGGCGCCCAACGCCCTGGCCATCGCCGCGCGCTCACCTGCCCATACGCGATCGCCGCCGGGCGGCCACGGCTGCCCCGCCTCAGCCGAGCTCGAGCGAATGGCCGGGGGCGGCCAGCGAGATCGGCCCGGTGAAGGAGGACCCGCATGCCTCTTCCAGGGTGCGGGCCGGGTCGTTCCACGGCACCAGGTGGGTGAGCATCAGCCGCCCCGCCCCGGCCCGGGCCGCGTGCAGTGCCGCCTGCCGCGCGGTCAGGTGCAGGTCGGGCGGCAGACCGGGGCCTTCGAGCAGGGAGGCCTCGCACAGCAGCAGGTCGGCGTCGCGGGCGAGCCCGACCAGCGCGGCCGACTCGCCGGTGTCAGCGGAGTAGGCGATGCTCCGCCCCGCCTGCTCCAGCCGGAAGCCGAACGTCTCCACCGGGTGGTTGACGTGCGCGGTGGTCACCTGGAACGGGCCTATCCGCTGGGTGCCTGGCGCCAGCGTGATGAACTCGAAGGCCTCCGTCATGCCGGGCGGCTCGGCCAGGCCGGATGCGGCCGCCATCCGGGACGCGGCCCCGCCGGGCGCGTACACCGGGATCCGCGGCCGCGGGCCGTCGGGGTGGAAGGTGCGGGCGACGTGGTAGCCGCACAGGTCGAGGCAGTGGTCGGCGTGCAGGTGGCTCAGGCAGACCGCGTCGATGTCATACAGGCCCACGTACCGCTGCAACGCGCCTACCGCGCCATTGCCCAGGTCGAGCACGAGCCGGAACCCCTCCGCCTCCAGCAGGTAGCAGGAGGCCGGGCTGTCCGGGCCCGGGAAGGAGCCCGAGCACCCGATGATCGTCAGCCGCACGGTCGACCAGATTACGCGCCCCGGCCCAGCCGGGCGATCTGCCGGCTCTGCGCGACAAGGCGGTCCTGCGGGTCCCACACCTCGGCCTCCTCGTCGAACCAGCCGCCGTTGATGTGCCGGCACCGGGCGGCGACCCGCAGCGGCCCGCGGGCGGGAACCGCCCGCATGTGCCAGGTGAGCTCCACCGTCGGCGACCAGCCGAACGGGCCGAGCCCGAGCACCACCGGCGGCAGCGCGTCCACCGCCAGGGCCAGCAGGTACACGTCGGGGTCGCGGTCCTCCCGCAGGCTGAAGTAGCCGCGCATCTCGGGGATCCCGGCCGGCTCGCCGTGCAGCCAGCCGGCCGTCGCCGGGTCCAGGCGCAGGTCGACCTGGCCGGCGTAGCCGGCGAACGCAGCCGACTCGGCGCGCATGGCCAGGCTGGCGCACTGCTCGATCGGCGGCATGTGCGGCGGCTCGGACGTCCACGACAGGCCGCCGTCGCCGGGCTGGCCCAGCGGCCCGGTGGTGACCGTGGCCTCCAGCACCGGGAGGCCTTCCTGGACCAGCGTGGCCCGCGCGGTGGCGGCGGTCCTGCCCTGCCTGAGCCAGGAGATCTGCACCCCGGCCGGTTCCAGGCGCGGCACCCGCAGGAAATGGGCGCTGGTCGCGACCGGGTACGGGTGCGGTGAGGTGTCGAGCACCGCCCGCAGCACGGTCGCCATCAGCACGCCGCCGTTGACCGCGCCGGTGACCCCGTCCGGCAGGAAGATGGCGAACCGCTTGTCCGGCTGGATGCGGTAGCAGCCATCCCCGTCCGGCGTAACCGCGGTCGCCTCGTCGAACGCCGTCATGCGCCCCGCCGGCGCATCATGCCCACAGCTGGCCTTCCAGCCGGGCCTCGGCCTCCTCCAGGGTGCCCGAGTAGGCGCCGGTGGACAGGTACTTCCACCCGCCGTCGGCGACGATGAACGCGATGTCCGCGCGCTCGCCCGCCGCCTGCGCCTTGGCCGCCATGCCCAGCGCGGCGTGCAGGGCGCAGCCGGTGGAGATGCCGGCGAAGATACCCTCGGCGTCCAGCAGCTCCCTGGTCCGGCGCAGCGCGTCGGCCGAGGAGACCGAGAACCGCGTGGTCAGCACCGAGGGGTCATACAGCTCCGGGACGAAGCCCTCGTCGACGTTGCGCAGCCCGTACACCAGCTCGCCGTAACGCGGCTCGGCGGCCACGATCGCCACCCCGGGCACCCGCTCGCGCAGGTAGCGCCCCACCCCCATGAGCGTCCCGGTGGTGCCGAGGCCGGCCACGAAGTGCGTGATCGCGGGCAGGTCGGCGAGCAGTTCTGGCCCGGTGGTCTGGTAGTGGGCACGCGCGTTCGCGTCGTTGCCGTACTGGTAGAGCATCACCCAGTCGGGGTGCTCGGCCGCTAGCCGCTTGGCCACCCGGACCGCCTCGTTGGACCCGCCAGCGGCCGGGGACGAGATCACCTGCGCCCCGTACATCAGCAGCAGCTGCCGGCGCTCGGCCGAGGTGTTCTCCGGCATCACGCAGATCATCCGGTAGCCGCGCAGGTGGGCGACCATCGCCAGGGAGATGCCGGTGTTGCCCGAGGTGGGCTCGCAGATGGTGGCCCCCGGGGCCAGCAGCCCGTCCTTCTCCGCCTGCTCGATCATGAAGAACGCAGCCCGGTCCTTGACCGAGCCGGTCGGGTTGCGGTCCTCCAGCTTCGCCCACAGCCGCACGTCGGTGGCGGGCGACAGCCGGGGCAGCCCGACCAGCGGCGTCCCGCCCAGCGACTCAAGCAGTGAGTCGTACCGCATCAGGCTCGCCTCGCCCTCCCCGGCGCGCCGGCCCGGGCCGGCGGCCTCAGCGCTGGCCGCCGGCCACCGCCGGCAGCACCGTCACCGTGTCGCCGTCCTTCACCGGCGTCTCCAGCCCGCCGAGGAAACGCACGTCTTCGTCGTTGAGGTAGACGTTGACGAAACGCCGCAGCCCCGAGTCGTCCACCAGGCGCTCACGCAGCCCGCTGTGCCGGGCGTCAAGGTCGCCGAACAGCTCGGCGAGGGTGGCACCGGAACCCTCGACCGACTTGGCGCCACCGGTGTAGGTGCGCAGGATGGTCGGGATGCGGACCTCAATGGCCATGAACGTCGCTCCTGGGTGTGGGCATCGCCGGCCAGCGCGGCGATGGCATTTCTCTGGTAGCTCCAACCGGTCGCCCGGGGGGATCATTCCGGTCCCGGGCCCGCCGCCCCGGCGGCGATCCGTACCTCCTCTTCGGTCACCGCGCCGCCGGCGATCCGGAACGAGCGGAACTCTGTCTCGTCCGGCTCGCGGGTGGAGACAAGCACATAGTGCGCGCCCGGCTCGCTCGCGTACGAGATGTCGGTGCGGGAGGGGTAGGCCTCGGTGGCCGTGTGTGAATGATAGATGACGACCGGTTCCTCGTCCCGCTCGTCCATCTCCCGCCAGACCCGCAGCTGCTCGGTGGAGTCGAACCGGTAGAACGTGGGTGAGCGCTCGGCGTTGAGCATCGGGACGAACCGCTCGGGCCGGTCGCTCCCGACCGGGCCGGCGATGATCCCGCACGCCTCGTCCGGGTGGTCCGCCCGGGCGTGCGCGACGATCTCCGCGTGCAGTTCAGGGGCAATCGTCAGCATGGATGCGAGCGTAGCCTGGGCGCCGTCACGACAGCGCGCGGACCAGGGAGTCCTGGATGTAGCCCAGCCAGTGGTAGACCTCGAGATAGGCCGAGCGGGGGTCCGCCCAGCTGGCCTGCTGCAGCTCGTCCTGGTAGTCCTCGGTGATGCCGAGGGCCGTCCCGATGGCGAGCCGGACGTCGTTGATCGCGCGCAGCCACGCCTGCGCGTCCTCCGGCCCCAGCCGCACCTGGCCGCCCTCGGCGGGCAGCGTGGCGAGCACCGTCTGGGCCGCGGCGACCTTGCCCGAGCGCAGGTCCTGCTCGGTGTAGCGGCGGAACTCCCCCGCCGCCTCCGGGTCGTCGCGGTAGGCGTCGGGCAGCAGCCGGGCGAGGACCGGGTCCTCCGGCGGGGAGACCGGCCCGGCGGCGGCGAGCATCGCGGCCATCTCCTCCAGCGACAGCTCCGGCTCCCCCGCTTCCCCGGGCCCGGCCGGGCCCTGGCCGGCCGGGGGTCCCGCCGTGCCGGGTGCCGCCGTGGCGGGCCAGGCCAGGCCCGGGCCGGCCGCGCCGGTGCCCTCCGCGCCGCCCATCAGCTCGGCCACCTGGCTGACCAGGTTGCGGAGTATCACCGCCTGCGAGGCGGTGAAGCGCGCGGACACCCTGCCCCGCGACCGCCGGAAAGCTCCCGTGGTCTCCTCCTCATCCGGGGCGCCGCCGTCCTGCGCCGCCCGCGGGCGCGGCCGCCGGGTCATCCCGCCCGCCGCCGGGTCACCGGTCACCGGTCGTGGCTCACCGTGGCCCACAGGCCGTAACCGTGCAGGATCTCGGCGTCCCGCTCCATCGACTCACGGGTGCCGTTGGACACCACCGCTTTGCCCCTGTGGTGCACGTCGAGCATCAGCTTCTCGGCCTTGGGCCTGGCGTACCCGAACACCTTCTGGAACACGTAGGTGACATAGGACATGAGATTGATCGGGTCGTTCCAGACAATGGTCACCCACGGCGTGTCGGGCACGGCATCGAGCCCGGCCTCCTCGCGCTCAACCTCGGCCGGCGCCACACTCATCGCTCATCATCTCCCCGGGCGCAGAATTCCACTCTGCCAGGGGATCGGCGCGGGCGCGAACCGGGCCGGCCGCCCGGACCGTAGGCTGCCAGATGTGGCAGATGATCCGGGACAGATCACCGCGCCGGGCGGCAGCACGGGGCTGCTCACCGACCACTATGAGCTGACCATGCTGGCCGGGGCGCTGCACAGCGGCGCGGCGCAGCGGCGGGCGGTGTTCGAGGTGTTCGCCCGGCAGCTGCCGCACGGCCGCCGGTACGGGGTGGTGGCGGGCACCGGCCGGCTGCTCGACGCGCTGGAGGCGTTCCGGTTCGGGCCGGGCGAGCTTGCCTTCCTGCGCGACACGCAGGTCACCGACGAGGCAGCGCTGCGGTACCTGGAGTCATTCGCGTTCACCGGCGACATCTGGGGCTACGACGAGGGCGACTGCTACTTCCCCGGCTCGCCGATCCTGGTGGTGGAGGGGACGTTCGCCGAGGCGGTGGTGCTGGAGACGCTCGTGCTGTCGATCCTGAACCACGACTGCGCGATCGCGTCCGCCGCCTCCCGGATGGTGACCGCGGCGGACGGCCGCCCGCTGATCGAGATGGGCTCGCGCCGCACCCACGAGCTGGCGGCGGTGGCCAGCGCCCGGGCGGCCTACATCGCCGGCTTCGCCACCACGTCGAACCTGCGGGCCGGCCGTGACTACGGCGTGCCCACCCGGGGCACCAGCGCGCACGCGTTCACGCTGGTGCACGACAGCGAGCGGGACGCGTTCCGCGCCCAGCTCGCCGTCCAGGGCGCGGGCACCACCCTGCTGGTGGACACGTTCGACGTGGCGGGCGCGGTACGCGCCGCGGTCGAGCTGGCCGGGCCGGACCTGGGCGCGGTCCGCATCGACAGCGGCGACCTGGCCGCCACCGCGCGGCAGGTGCGCACCCTGCTGGACGGGCTGGGCGCGCACAAGACGCGGATCGTGCTCACCGGGGACCTGGACGAGCACTCGATCGCGGCGCTCGCCACCGCCCCGGTGGACGGCTACGGGGTGGGAACCGCGCTGGTCACAGGCTCCGGGGCGCCCACCGCCGCGCTCGTCTACAAGCTGGTGGCCAGGGCGCTGGAACCCGGGCAGGGCGCCGCGCTGCAGCCGGTGGCCAAGCGCTCGGTGGGCAAGCCGAGCCGGGGCGGCCGCAAGTGGGCGCTGCGGCAGCTCGACGATAGCGGCACGGCAGTGGCCGAGCAGGTCAGCCTGGCACCGCCGGTCCCGTCCCCGGCCGGCCGGGAGCTGCTCCGGCCGCTGGTCGCCCGCGGCGAGATCGTCCGCGGGCAGACGCTGGAGCAGGCGCGGCAGCAGCACCGGGACGCCCTCGCCGAGCTGCCCGGGCACGCGCTGCAGCTGTCCCGCGGCTACCCGGCGATCCCGACGCTGATGGAGCCCGGCAACGGCTGACCGGCCCTGCGCCTGCCCGCCGTCGCGGTGCGGCGGCACCACCATCCGCCGCGCGACGGCGTTGGCCACCCTGCTCCCATTTACTCTGCGGCCACTGGTGCACAATGATGGCATCATGAGTTCCCCAGATCGCGGCCCGGCCGCCGTCTGGCGGGCGGCATGCCGGGCCGCCCGGCGCGTGGCCGATGTGGTAGACGAGTGCAACTACGCCCAGCGCAGGCTCCTCCAGCTGCGCCTCCATCCCGACCGGTACGCCCTGGACGGCGACATGGCGCCGGTCACCTACGGTGAGTTCCTGTTCCGCAGCTCCGGCCCGCCGTGGCAGGAGCCCTCGGCCGCAGAGCGGGCCGGCGGGGCGCCGGTGTGCCCGGTAGCCCCCAGGAATGCATCCAAGCGCCGGGCACGTCACTGACGTGCTGCGCGGGCTGGGCGTCACCGGGCAGGTGAGGCAGCTGCCCGCGCCCGCGCCCACGGCCGCTACCGCCGCCGCCCAGCTGGGCTGCGAGGTGGGGGCGATCGCCAACAGCCTGGTCTTCAGCGCCGACGGCGCCCCGCTGCTCGTGCTGACCAGCGGGGCGCACCGGGTGGACACGGGCAAGGTGACCGCGCTCATCGGCGCCGGCCGGGTGCAGCGGGCCGACCCGGAGTTCGTGCGTGAGGCCACCGGGCAGGCCATCGGCGGGGTGGCGCCGGTCGGCCACCCGCAGCCGTTGCGCACCCTGGTCGATCAGTGGCTGGATGGCTACGACGTGGTCTGGGCCGCCGCCGGGCACCCGCACACGGTGTTCCCCACCTCGTTCGCCGAGCTGGTGCGCATCACCGGCGGCGCCCCGGCCGACGTCGGCGCCAGCGGCTGACCTGCGGCGCGAGGGCCCCTGGCGGCGGCCGATGCCGTAGCCTCAGGGTGTGCGCGCGCTGATGATCGTGGATGTGCAGAACGACTTTTGCGAGGGCGGCTCGCTGGCGGTCGCGGGCGGGGCGGCGACGGCGGCGGCGATCAGCCGGTACCTGGGCACCGAGGGCGGCGGCTACGCGCACGTGGTGGCCTCACGTGACTACCACGTCGACCCCGGCAGCCACTTCGCCGCCGAGCCCGACTTCAGCAGCTCCTGGCCGCCGCACTGCGTGGCAGGCACCGAAGGCGCGCAGTTCCACCCCCGGCTCGACACCAGCCGGATCGAGGCGGTGTTCAGCAAGGGCGCCCATGCCGCCGCCTACAGCGGCTTCGAGGGCACCGACGCGGCGGGCACGCCGCTGGCTGCCTGGCTGCGCGAGCGTGGCGTGGACGAGCTGGACGTGGCCGGCATCGCTACCGACTACTGCGTGCGGGCGACCGCGCTGGACGCCGCACGGCAGGGCTTCGCCACCAGGGTCCTGCTCGGGCTCATCGCCGGCGTGGCACCGGCCACCACCGCCGAGGCTCTCGACGAGATGCGGGCCGCCGGGGTCACGCTGGCCGGCGCCCCGGCCGCTGGCCGGTGACCCCTCCGCCGCCGCCAGCCAGGCCCGCGGGCCGGCCACCGCCAGCCCCCTGCCCGCAGGCATCAGCGGCGGCGCCCATGGCGGCTGGCATCTGCTACCCTGTCTGCGCCCTGGCCGGCCGGGGGCGGGCCGGCAACAGGCGCGATGGTCGCCGCCGATGCGGCCGCGGCGGGCCGGTCCGCTGGCCGGGACCGGGTGCCTGCGGCTCCGGTGACCGCCGGGCAGAAGCAACGATCGCCGAGGTTGGCAGCCATTAGCAGCAGAGAGAAAACCGGACGGCCGGTGCTGTGGCGGGTCCGCCCGCCAGCGGTAGAGCCAGACCCGGTGCCCCCACCTGACCCCGCTGGCCGGCTGCATGCTGCGCCCCGGCTGCGGCGGCTGGTGGGGCGCGTGCCGGGCTGGCTGGTCGCCGGGGTGGTATACGCCGGGCTGGGCGTGGGGATGTGGTGGCACGTGTGGGCGGGGCGTCCCGCCTCCACGATGGTGTGCGCCTGCGGGGATCCGGCGTCGATCGCGTGGTTCATCGCCTGGCCGGCATATGCGATCAGCCACGGGCACAGCCTGCTGTACACCACCTGGGTCCATGTGCCCGGCGGCATGAACCTGCTCGACAACACCAGTGTCCTGGCGCTGGGCGTGGCACTGTCCCCGGTCAGCTGGCTGTTCGGGCCGGTCACCGCCCTGAACGTGGCGCTGACCCTGGCCCCGCCGCTGAGCGCCCTGTCGATGTACGGGTGCCTGCGGCGGGCGCTGGGAGCCGGCCGGCCAGCGGCCTTCCTGGGCGGGCTGCTGTTCGGTTTCTCGCCGTACATGATGCGCAATGAGGCCTTCAACCATCTTCAGGTGACGTTCCTGCCGCTGCTGCCGCTGATCTTCCTGTGCTGTTACGAGCTGGCCGTTGCCCAGCAAGGATCCTGGTGGCGGTGGGGCGCTGGCCTCGGGCTGGCCGTCACCGCGCAGTTCTTCGTCGGCGTGGAGATGCTCACGATCACCGTCTTCATGACCGGGATCGCGCTGGCCCTGGCCTCGCTGGCGGCGCTCGTGCGGGGCAGCCTCGCCGGGAAACTGCCGTTCGCCTGGCGCGGATTCCTCCTCGCCGGGCTGGTGGCCGGCGCCCTGCTTGCCTATCCGGCGTGGTATGCCCTGGCGGGCCCGCGGCACATCCGGGGAGCCGTCTGGTCGGCCGTGACCGCGAACGGCCTGGGCCAGCAGCTGTTCCCGGTCAGGCAGCGCGACCTCGCGGTCATCGGGTATCTCGGGCATGGCGGGACACGCGGCGCCTACCTCGGCATCCTCGCGCTCGTGGTGGTCGCGGTCGCGGTGGCGGTGCTGCGCCGCCCGCTGGTGGTCCTGTGCGCCATTCTCCTGGTCACCGCGATGTGGCTGTCGCTTGGCAGCAAGCATCTGGCGATATCACAGGGTGGCCAGCCCAGCTGGCTGCCGCTGCCGTGGCGCGCCCTCGACGGGTGGCCGATCCTGAAGAACATCACCCCGGCGAACTTCTCAGTCGTGGCGGTGTGGTGCATCGCCGTCGCGGGCACGCTGCTGCTGGACCGGGTGTGGCGTACCGCGGCCGCCCCGGCGGCGCGGGTGGCGGCGGCCGCCGCGGTCAGCGCGGCGCTCGTGATCCCCTGGCTCCTTGCCTGGCCGCTTCCGTTCACCACAACCGGCGTCAGGGCGCCGGCCGCGGTCTCCCGGCTGGAGGCGCGGCTGCCCGCCGGTGCGGTCGTGCTGTTCTACCCGTTCCCCTCCTCCTACCAGGATCAGGCCCTGGTGTGGCAGCTCGAAGACGGCATGAGGTACCGGCTCGTCGGTGGCCGCGGCATCGTCGCGGGTGGCGACGGCAGCGCCGATCACGGCTTCACGCCGGGCACACCAGAGGGCACGATGACCGCGCTCACCACACCGCTGGTCACCCATGCCGTGATGGCGCTCCCGCCGATGCCGGCACCGGGGGCCATTCGCTCGTTCCGGGTCGCCATGCGGGCCTGGGGCGTCACCAACGTGGTCATGACTCCCGGCGGCCGCGACCCGGCCTACGCCAGGAAGTGGCTGTCGGCGGCGCTCGGGACCGCGCCCCAGCGCGAAGAGGGCATCTGGGTCTGGAATGACGTCCAGCAACTGCCGGCCCGGGCGGCGGCGGGCTAGTTCCGGCCGGGCGTCGCGCCGGTGCCAGCAGGCGGCGTGGCCCGCGGCGCTACGCGTCTTCCGGGATCGACTCGTAGATCCGCTTGCAGTCCGGGCACACCGGGAACCGCTTGGGGTCGCGGCTCGGCACCCATTTCTTACCGCAGAGCGCGACCACCGGTGTGCCGAGCACGGCGCTGTCCACGATCTTGTCCTTCAGGACGTAGTGGGCGAAGCGCTCATGATCGCCATCACCGTCGGACGGCGCTGGCCGGACGGCGGTCTCCTCTGTCGTGCCTTGCTGGGGAAGGACCTCGGTGCTCACGGTGCCCGATTCTACCCCGCACTCAGTTGAGCGCCGGGTCATCCGGATAGGTGGCCACCAGGGCAAGAGCGCCCCCGGCACGGCGCAGCACCACCTGCCACAGCCGCTCCGGCTCGGCGGCGAACGCGTCGGTGGGCTCGGCCGGCAGCACGTACCAGGCCCCTTCCTCGATCTCCGCCTGCACCTGGCCCGGGCCCCAGCCCGCGTAGCCCGCGAAAACGCGCAGCGAGGCGATCCCGCCCTCCAGCAGCTGCGGCGGGGCGTCCAGGTCGACCAGGCCGAGACGGGCCAGCGGCGTCATCCCGTCCAGCGCCCGCCATCCCACCGGCTCGTCCTCGCCCGGGGCGATGGCCAGCCCGAGCGCGCTGTTGGGAGAGACCGGGCCGCCCCGGAAGACCACCGACGGCCCGGTCACCAGGTCTGTCCAGGATTCGAGCACCTGGCGGACCGGGGTCTCGGTGGGCCGGTTCAGCACCACACCGAGGGTGCCCTCGCCCGGCTCGTCCTCCACCACCAGCACGACGGACCGCCGGAAGTTGGGGTCGCCCAGCAGCGGGGTAGCGACCAGCAGCCGCCCCGCCAGGCTCTCCTCCATGCACCCATTCTGGCCGATGGGCGGAGGTGGCCGGGCTGGGGCATCGATCCGCCGCGCACCGCCTAGGCGTGCGACGGGCGGCCGCCCGCGGCATCCCTGACCGCGGCGGCCACCGCCGGGGCCACGTCCGGGTTGAACACCGACGGGATGATGTAGTGGGGGCCCAGCTCGGCCTGGGAGACCACGCCGGCCAGCGCGCGGGCCGCGGCGACCAGCATGTCGTCGTTGATCGTCCGGCTCTGCGCGTCGAGCAGGCCGCGGAAGACGCCGGGGAACGCCAGCACGTTGTTGATCTGGTTCGGGTAGTCGCTGCGGCCGGTGGCCACCACCGCGGCGTGCTCACCGGCCGCGTCGGGGTCGACCTCGGGGACGGGGTTGGCGAGGGCGAACACGATCGCGTCGCCTGCCATCGCCGCGACCTCGGCGCCGGTGAGGATGTCCGGCGCCGACACCCCGATGAACACGTCCGCGCCGCGCACCGCGCCAGCCAGATCACCCTGGTACCCGCCGGCGTTGGTATGCCCGGCGACCCAGCGCAGGCTGTCGGTCAGGCCAGGGCGGCCCTGGTGCACCGCGCCCCGGTCGTCGCAGACGATCACGTCGGCCGCGCCGGAAGCGAGGAGCAGCCTGAGCACGGCCGTGCCGGCGGCTCCCGCCCCGGCCATCGCCACCCGCACCGACCCCAGCTTCTTGCCCACCACCCGCAGCGCGTTGGTCAGCGCGGCGAGCACCACGATCGCGGTGCCGTGCTGGTCATCGTGGAAGACCGGGATGTCGAGCAGGTCGCGCAGCCGCCGCTCCACCTCGAAGCAGCGGGGCGCGCCGATGTCCTCCAGGTTGATGCCGCCGAAGGCGGGCGCGATGATCTGCACGGTCCTGACGATCTCGTCGGTGTCCTGGGTGTCCAGGCAGACCGGCCAGGCGTCGATGCCGGCGAACCGCTTGAACAGGGCGGCCTTGCCCTCCATCACCGGGAGCGCCGCGTAGGGCCCGACGTTGCCCAGGCCCAGCACGGCGCTGCCGTCGGTGACCACGGCCACGCTGTTGCGCTTGACCGTCAGCCGGCGGGCGTCATCGGGGTTGTCGGCGATGGCCAGCGCGACCCGCGCCACGCCAGGCGTGTACGCCATGGACAGGTCATCGCGGTTGCGCAGCGGCACCTTCGCCTGGGTCTCGATCTTGCCGCCCAGGTGCAGCAGGAAGGTCCGGTCGCTGACCTTGCTCAGCGTCACGCCGTCAATGCCGGAAAGCGCCTCGACGATCGCGGCCGCGTGCTCGGTGTCGCGCGCCGCGCAGGTGACATCGACCCGCAGCCGCTCATGGCCATGCGGGGTGACGTCCAGCGCGGTGACCGCGCCACCTGCCTGCTCGACGGCGTGGGTGAGCTCGCTCACCGCCCGGCCGCGCGAGGGTACCTCCAGCCGCACGGTGATCGAATATGACACGCTCGGTGCTACCGCCACGGTCCCGGTCCGCCCTCCACGTCGGGGTCATGCAGGGACAATCGTGCCACCGCCGCGGGTCCGGCCGCGCTACCGGGCGCGGGACGCGAGGCCGGCCGGCGGTGGACAGCTGCGCGCCGGCGCGCGCGAGGGCCTGCTGGCACGTAGGCTTCAGGGGTGCAGGGAAGGAGCATGACCGGCCGCCCCGGTGCCACGCCCGCCGCCACGCCGTCCCGGCCCGCCGGGGGCGCCGGGCCCGACGCCGCGATCGACGTGGCCAGGCTGCGGGTGGCGATCGCCCGCCTGTCGCGGCGGCTCCGCCGTCATGTGCTCGCCGGGCTGACGCCCACGCAGCTCTCTGCCCTGGCCACGGTGGAGCGGTCCGGCCCGCTGCGGCTCGGTGACCTCGCCGCCGCCGAGGGGATCGCCCCGTCGACACTGACCAGGCTCGTCACCGCGCTTGAGGAGCGCGGCTACGTGGTCCGCTGCCCGGTGCCGGGCGACGCGCGCGCCAGCACGCTGGCGATCGCGCCGGCGGGCCGCGCCGTCCTGGAGCGGATCCGCCAGGAGAGCACCACCGTGCTCGCCGACAGCCTGCGCACGCTCACCAGCGAGCAGCTCGCCGCGCTCGCGGCCGCGCTGCCCGCGCTGGAGCGGCTCGCCGATGTCGATCCCGGGGATTCCGGCTCCCGCTGACCGCTGGCCGGCCCCGGCGCTCAGCGCTGGGGCCGCGGCTCTGACAGCACTCCCGGTTCGGCAGCGCCGCCGGACCGGGCGGCGGAGCCGTTGACCTTGGCCACGCCATTGCCAGCTGGGCCACCCGCGCCGTTGCCAGCTGGGCCACCCGCGCCGTTGCCGGCTGGGCCACCAGCGCTGGGGCCAGCTGGGCCACCCGCGCTGGGGACCGGCACCGCGTCCGCGCCATCCCCCGTGCTGGACGCGCTGCCCGCCCCGGCCCGCGGGACGGCGGCCGCGGGCGCGGTCTTGGTTCCCCGGTCCTTGAACAGGACGTAGTGGAAGATCAGGAACCGGGTCAGGAACGTCACGCAGTTGGCAATCAGGAAGGCGATGCCGTCGAAGAGCACCACCTGCTTGTGGCTGAGGCCCATCGTCATCGCGCGCTGATTCGCGAATTTGGTGGTCGAGGTGAGCACGACGGCCGCGCCCACAGCGACAACCCAGAACGGGAGGGTTTCCTTGAGCAGGTGCGGCCTGCCCCTGCGCTCCCACGCCCACCGGCTCACCAGGTAGCTCGTCCCGGCTCCGGCCAGCCAGGCGGCGAGTGCGGAGCGGCCGGCCGGCAGCCCGAAAAAGCCCAGGCAGACAGCCAGGGTGATCTGGCTGGCGGCCACCGCGGCCACCGCGGCCACCGCGAACCTGCTGAACCGCCTGCCGACCGTGGTGCGGAGCCTGCTCCGCGCCGCCGCGACCATCCTGGGTACGAGGTGGGCCATGAAGATCCTCGCTCTTCGGGATATCAGCAGGTCATCGTGACAGAGTTACGGTTGCCGAGCCCTGGAGGCGCGCGGCGGGGGGCCTCCGGCCTGCCTGCCACAGGCTATCTGGCAGGCTGGGCTCGCCAAGATGTGGCGACTATGCACGCTACCAGATGGATCTCGACGGTCCAGGACATCCGCCCGCCGCCAGTGGCGTAGGGTCGGTCAGCAGAAACTTTGCCGCTTCACATGGGATAAAACCACTGATGCCAATTCGACCACACACTGCCAGCCAGATCTACCGCTCGCTGCGCGAGGCGCCCGACACCGGCCAGATCACCAGCGCTGCGCAGGATGTGTTTGCCCGCAGTTACCCCTCGGTCAAGCTGGAGCCGCTGGTTGTCGTCATCGCCGCCTACAACGAGGCCGACAACATCGGCGAGGTGCTCGACGAGATCCCGGACGAGATAACGGGCGTGCGGGTGTCGTGCCTGGTGATCGACGACGGCAGCACCGACGGCACCACCGAGACCGCGCAGCGGCACGGCGCGCTGGTCTGCACGCTGTCGGCCAACCGCGGTCACGGCGTGGCGCTGCGGCTCGGCTACCGGATCGCCCGCGACGCAGGCGCCCGCTACATCGCCACGCTCGACGGCGACGGGCAGTGGAATCCCGCCGACCTGCCCGCCATGGTGCGCATCCTGGAGGAGGACCGGGCGGACTTCGTCGTCGGCTCCCGGCAGCTGGGCCGGACCGAGAACACCGATCGCTTCCGCAATGTCGGTGTCCGTTTTTTCGCCAGGCTGATCAGCTTCCTCACCGGCACCAGGCTCACCGACACCTCCAGCGGGCTGCGCCTCATGCGCGCCGAGCTCACCGGCACCGTCCGCCAGACGCAGCCGCAGTACCAGACCTCGGAGCTGCTGATCGGCGCCATCTTCCAGGGTTACCGCGTCGCCGAGGTGCCCACCGTCATGCGGCAGCGGATCTCCGGCGCGAGCAAGAAGGGCGGGAACCTGTTCTACGGCCTGCGCTACGCGCGGGTCATCGGGAGAACGTGGTGGCGCGAGCGGCGCGCGGCCAGCAGGCCGGCCGCCGGGGCCGCGGGACGGCGGCCGGTCCAGGCCGCTGATCATGCTGATCATCCGGTGGACATCCCGGCCGCCGACTAGCCCGCGTGCCCGCCCGCGCGGGCGTGATGGGTGAGCGGCGGACGCGCCAGCGCGGCCGGGCGGCGCGTGCGGCCCGGCAGGCAGCCCGTCAGCGAGCGGCCCGGGTCGGGTAGACGATCACGCCGCCGACGGCCCGTCCCCGCAGACCGATCCCGCGGAGAATGACCGGCCACCTTCCGGCCGAGCTCGCGTCAACGAGAATCGCCCCGAGCCTGGCTCTCCTGGCGAACGAGCGGAAATCCCGGACGGTGCGCGGGCTGGGCTTTCTGCCCCAGGCCAGCTCGGTGACCGGCTGCGGCAGATCGGTCCCGTGCTCGATCGCGGCGTTGACGAAACCGCCCGCCAGCCGCGGGTAGAAGTCCGTCTGCGCCTGCCACAGCATGCCGGCGTTACGTGTGCCCGACACCACCACGATGGTCTCGCCGGGAGCCAGGTAGTTGCGGTACTCGCCGCTGGTGATGAAGGCCGGCACGCTGGTCCGGGCCTGCAGGGTCAGCGCGGGCGTGTTCGCTGCGACGGCGGCGATGGCGGCCAGCGCGACCAGCCACCGGGCCCAGGGCCAGCGAGCGGGGCCGGCGAGCCACAGCGCGACGATCACGGCCAGGGCGAGGAAGGCGAACACCATGATCCTGACCGGGTACGCGCTGCGCAGGATCGGCAGGTACCAGGCGCGGGCCCAGGGCAGCCCCGTGAGCTGGTGCCCGTCCACCTTCACGGCGGGCCCGAGCGCGGCCAGGATGAGCAGCGGGAGCATGACAACCAGGAACCGGGTGAGCTTCCTCGACCAGCCGGACGCCGCCAGCCAGCCGACGATCACCAGGAGCGGAATCCCCAGGTACCCGTCCCGGGACGATGTCGAGAACACTCCCGCGCGCGCCAGCCACCCCAGGCCGAAGGTCTGGGTGGGCCGGGGAACCACCAGGCTCGCCAGGTCGAGCGACGTCCTGTCGGGCGGGCGCACAAAGCCGGCCGGCACATGGGCCAGCGCATAGGCGAGATAGGGAATGGCGATGGCGAAGGCGAACAGGTATGCCAGGCCAACCAGCCCGCCGAGCCTCGCGACAGCTGGCCGCCCCGTCCGGCCGGCCACTGCGTAGCCGACCAGGAGAGCTACCAGCCACACCGCGGTCAGGTCGGCGAAGGTCTCGATGAACAGGTAGAACTGGACGGCCATCGTGAGCGCCAGCAGGCCGGTGAAGGCGCGCGGGCCGATCCGCCCGTCCCACCACAGCACGACGAGGTAGGCCATCAGCGGCAGGAGCAGGCTGAAAGCCAGGTTCAGCTGGCCGGCGATGATGTGGTTGATCTCGTACGCCGAGAACCCGTAGACGGCGCCCCCGGCCAGGGAGGGCCAGAACCGCCGGGTGAGCCGGCGGCACAGCACGAACGCGGCCCAGCCCGAGACCGGGATCGCGGCCACGACGAGCAGGTTGAACGAGACGACCGGGCCGGCCAGGGCGGTCAGCGGGAAGACCAGCAGGGCCAGCGGCGGGATCGTGGTGACCCAGGCCAGGCCGACCCCGGCGGGGGCGCCGACCTGGGCGGTGTGCAGCGGGTTGAGCCCGTGCGCGATCGCGTACGGCCACCAGCGAAGGCTCCAGGTGTAGAAGTTCGGGTCCGGGCTCGCCTGGTCGAGCTGCGCCCACCCGGGGTGGAGCACCAGCGGCAGCGCCTCGGCCAGCACCCAGATGGCCAGGTAGGCCACCAGCGCCAGCAGCCCCTGCAGGGCGGGTGAAGCGAGCCTGCCGCCGGAGGTGACCCGGCCAGGCCTCGCGGCCGTGGGCGGGCCAGGCTCCTCAGCGTGATCCGACCCAATCTCCACCGTCGTCGATGCCCCCGACGTCACCAGCTCGGAGTGCGTGCCTCCCTCATCATGGCGGCTGCCCGGCCCCGTCACGGTGCGGGCCTGGGGGGAATGTGCTGGCCGCCGTCCCGCTTGCCTTTATCCGGCGGCGGCCACGTGGTCCGCCCGTTGTCCCCGCCGCCGGTGGTGAACCCGCGCGTGTCGCGCACGAGATACAGGGGACGGGCCCTGGCCTCGTCGTATATCCGCGCCACGTACTGGCCGACCATCCCGATCACGATCAGCTGGACCCCGCTCAGGAAGGTGATCGTCACCAGCAGGGAGGCGTAGCCGGGCACATAGGGAAGGCCGGCCAGCTTGAGCGCGATGGCGACCAGGCCGTAAGCGACCGAGGCGACGGCCAGCACCAGTCCTGCCGTCAGCGCCAGCCGCAGCGGAGCCGTGGAGAACCCGATGATCCCGTCGGAGGCGAACCTGAGCATCTTGCGCAGCGGGTACTTGCTGCGGCCCGCGTGGCGCGAGGCCCGCGTGTAGGGCACCGCGACCTGCCGGAACCCGATCCAGGAGAACATTCCCCGGACATACCGGTTGCTCTCCCGCATCTGCAGGAACGCGTCCAGGGCCTTCCGGTCGACCAGCCGGAAGTCGCCGACATCGACGGGCTGCTCGATTTCTGCCAGCCGATGCAGCAGGTTGTAGAACAGTGCCGCCGTCGTCTTCTTGAACAGCGTCTCGCCCTCACGCCGCTCGCGGACCGCGAACACCACCTCGTAGCCCTCCCGCCACCGGGCGGCCATCTCCAGGATGACGTGCGGGGGGTCCTGGAGATCGGCGTCCATCACCACGACCGCCTCCCCCGACGCGGCGTCCATGCCGGCGGTGATGGCTACCTGGTGCCCGAAGTTCCGGGACAGCTGGATGACCTTGAACCGGGGATCCTCCCGGTTCGCCTCCAGCATCAGCCGGTAGCTGGAGTCCCGGCTGCCGTCGTCGACCAGCACGACCTCCGCCGGGCCGTCGAGGAGGTCCATTACCTCACGCAGCCCCTTGACGAGATCGGAAAATGATTCCTCTTCGTTGTACACAGGGACGACGATGGAGTACTTGGCCGCCGTCTCCACGACTGTCTCCCTACCTGCATCCCAGTCCGCCCGCTGCCCAGCTCGTGCGCGTGGGCTGACGGCACGTGAACTCGTGCCGGCTGGCATCATCGCGAACTGGCAGATCCGCGCGATCGCGCCTGCGGCATACGGTACAAGATAGGGCCATGGAAGCAGCTGAGCTTCGGACTCTCGCTGCTGTCGAGGACCACCATTGGTGGTACCGGGAGCGGCGCGCACTGCTGGAGCGGGAAATCCAGCGACTGGCCCCCGGCCTTGCCCTGGACATAGGGGCGGCCGGTGGCGGCAACACCAGGGTCTTGCGGGCACGCGGCTGGCAGGCGCTCGCGCTCGACTACGCGGAATCGGCGGTCGGGACCGCCCGGGACCGGGGGATCGACGCGATGCGGGCCGACGCCAGGGAGCTGCCGGTCAGATCCGGTGTATGTGACCTGGTCACCGCCTTCGACGTGCTTGAGCACGTAGACGAGGACTACCTCGTCACGGCGGAGATCGCCCGGGTTCTCAGGCCGAACGGGACCGCGCTGATCGCCGTGCCGTGCGACATGGCCCTGTGGTCCGCGCACGACGAGCACGTCGGGCACGTCCGCCGCTACAGCCGGGCGGGCCTCACCGACGTCGTCCAGAAGGCCGGCTTCGCGATCGACCGGGTATGGAGCTGGAATGTCCTGCTGCGCCCCGTCGTCGCATGGCGGAGGCGGCAGTCCACCGGCAGCGACCTCGGCGAGGTGCCTCCCCTGCTCAACGGGATTCTGACGTCAGTCGTGGTCGCGGAGCGTTATCTCCCGGTCAGGTCACTGCCCGGCGTGACGCTGATGCTCCGCGCCCATCGCCCCTAGCGGCGCCAGCGGCTCAGCTGGCGCCGGCGGCTCTGCTAGTGTGCGGGGCGGGTGCCGGGCTCCCGGCGGAGCGGGAAGCAGCGGGGACATCTTGGTCGTCGGCATATCCCGCCACAGGCGGTCGTCACGCGGGCCTGGCTGGGTGCTGCGGGTGCTGGATGCGGGCCCTAGGCCGCTCTACCGGGCGGCACTGGCCTCGCTGGCTGTGGCCTGCCTGCTGACGGTCGCGATCGCACTGACCGTCCGGCCCGCGGGCAGGCTGCCCGGATCGCAGCAGGTGCTGATCGCAGGCGCCCTGGCCGGGCTGGCGCTCGCCAGCGTTCTCGGGCTGGCCTCCCTCTGGTGGCCGCCGCGCTGGCGCGTGACCCTCCTCGACCGCGTCGTGGCCCCCTCCGAGCGGGCCACGATCTGGCTGGCGCTTGCCGCCTGGTTTCCGGCCCTGCTGATCCCGGTGTACTTCAGGGCGCGCTCGACGCAGCCGCTGCCGGTGCACTGGATCGCGTTCGGGTACCTCGACAAACGGTGGGAGACCGCCGCCTATCTGGCCGGCGCCCTGGCACCGGTGCTCCTGCTGGTTGCGGCCGCCCGTATCCGCCAGACCGGGCGTGATCACCCGCGGAGCTGGCGGGCATGGCTGAGGGGCATGACCGCGGGCGGCGGCGCGGCCGGGGCCGTCTCCCCGGACGCCCGGTGGGCCAGGGCCGCCCAGATTGCGGCCAGGGTCCTGACCGGCGCCGCCCTCGCCTATTACTTCTACGGGCCCCCGTGGTATCTCGACCGGAATACCGCTGCGATCGGCTACCAGGATGATGTCTATCTGGGCGGGCTGCAGGCCATATACAAGGGGCATCTTCCCTACATCGGCCCCGCCGCGATCCAGTACGGTCCCGGCACGCAGCTCCTCTCCTACCTTTTCATGCGCCACATCGGCACGTTCTCGGTGCTGGGCTTCCGCGAGTCGTGGGCGCTGTTCCAGTGGGCTGGCGCGACGGTTTTCTTCGTGACGCTCTTTCTCGTGTTCGGCTACGCACGCGGGCTCGCCATGGCGCTGCTGGCGGCGCTCATCTACCCGACGCTGACGCAGCTCGGATTCCGGCCAGGCCACACCTATGCCGGCTTCTTCGGCTGGGCCAACCCCCTGCGGTACGCGGGCGCATTCGCGCTCATCGTGTTCCTGCCGGCCATTGTCAGGCGCTGCCCGCGGTGGCGGGGGCTGGTAGCCGGGTCCGCCGTGGGGCTGCTGTGGGGGGCGCTGTCGTACCTCGCCCAGGAGAACCTGATCGCGGGCCTGGCCGGGGCGCTCGCGGTCGCGGCGGTGCTGCTGCTCAGCGGCACGGCCGGCCTGCGCGCGGTGAGAACCGCGCTGCTCGCCGTGCTGGCCGGCTTCCTGCTGGTCTGGCTGCCGGTGCTGGGGTACTACGCGGTCCATGGTGAGCTTGCCCGGTTTGTCTGGCTTTATTTCCTCATCCCACGCGCCGTTGCGGGGGGGTACAGCAACACCGCTTTCCGTCACGGGCTGCACAATCCCTGGGCGAAGACGTTCTACGTCTTCCCGTTCGTGCTCGCCATGCTCGCACTGCTCTCGGTGTGCCGGTTCCGCCCGTTCCGCATCGCCACGGACTGGTCGCGTGACCGGATCCTGCTCCTCGCAACGCTGATCGCGACGATCGTGCTGTACGAGGGGGCGCTCCTCCGCTCGGACACGCCCCACCTGTCCGGGCCGATGCTGCCCGTGCCCGCGCTCGTGGTCATGGCGGCGACGGCGCTGCCGCGGCTGCTGGGGGCCCGCCGCCGTGCGACGCTCGCCCTCACCGGCGCCGCCCTGGTGGCTGCGGCGTTCGCGCTCCTGCCCACCAGTTCCTTTGCCTTGCCGGACGTGGGCGCCCGGCTGGCGGCCCCGTATCTCGATCGCGTGCGGCTCGCCGGGGATCCGGCCCCGGCCACGCCGGTGACCCTGGCCGGCCAGCGGGTCGGAGCCGGGCTGGAAACCGCCCGGACCTGCTGCCAGCGATCGACGCTGTCGATGCCGCGGTTCGACCTGCTGATGGACCGCATCCACATGATCACCGGGAATCGCGTCACGGACGTGGTCAGCTTCCCCAACGGATATCCCGGGCTCATCTACTTCGTGGCTGACCTGAACCCGGCACCGATTCCCCTTGAGCCCTACACGATGGTGCTCACGCAGCAGCAGCGCCGGGCCTTCCTTGCCACCTACCGGAAGAGTGTCCTGCCCAGGACCCAGGCGCTCGTGACATCGTCGCTCGCCGCCCGGCAGGCCCGGTACTTCCTCCGGCGCTACCCAGACGCGCGCCGGATAGCGCTGAGCTACCGTGGCAGGCCGTACTACGTGATCCTCCAGCCGGGGCCCAAGCGGCCGGTGAGCCGGGCTGCACGGCCCTCCGCGTCAGCGGGCCGTCACGTGCCGGTCCGGTAGAGGATGACGCCGCCGATGGCCTGCCCCCGCAGCCCAAGCCCGCGGAGAATCGCGGGCCACTGCCCGGCCGAGCCCGCCTCGACCAGGATCGCGGCGGGCCTGGTGCTGTTGATGAACGAGCGGAACTGCCGGGCTTCGCCTGGCGTCACCGGGCCGGTGGCCAGCCTGGCGATGGGCATCGGCAGGTCGGTGCGCCGCGCGGTGTGCTCATTCAGGTAGCCGCCGGCGAGCCGGGTGTAGTAGCTGGTCTCCGCCTGCCAGAGCATGCCGGCGTTGCCGCGCTGCGATATCACCACGATGGTGTCGCCGGGAGCCAGGTAGTGGCGGTACTCGCCGGTGCTGATGAAAGCGGGCAGGCCCGGCCCGGGCTGGAAAATCAGCGCTGGGGTGTTCACCGCGACGGCGGCGATGGCGCACAGGCCCAGCAGCCACCGCAGCCATGGCCTTCGCGACGGCCCGGCCAGCCATACCGCCATCATCACCGCCAGGACCAGGAAGGCGAAGACCATGAACCGGGCGGGATACGCGCTCCGCACGATCGGCAGCTGCCAGAGGCGCGCCCAGGGCAGGCCGGTTACCCGGTGCCCGTCCACATGCAGCACAGGCCCGAGCGCGACGAGGATCACGGCGGAGAGCATCACGGTCAGGAATCTCGTGAGCCTGCTCGACCAGGTGGTGATGGCCAGCGCCACGGCCACCGCCAGGAGCGGGATACCCAGGTAGCCATCCTTGCCGGGGATCGGCAGCAGCGCCGCATAGTGCGCCAGCCAGCTCAGGCCGAAGGTCTGGCCGCTCCGGGGGACCACCAGGCCGGCCAGGTCGAGGGAAGCGGAGGCGGGCGAGGTCGTGTATCCCGGCGGCACGTGGGTCAGCGCGTACGCGAGGTACGGGGCGGCGAGCGCGATGGCGAGCAGATACGCGACGCCCACCAGCCGGATCAGTTTGGCGACCCGGGGCCGGTCGGCCCGGCTGGCCAGCACATAGCCGGCCGCGAGGGCCAGGGCCCACACGGCGGTCATGTCGGCGAAGATCTCAAGGAACAGGTAGAACTGCAGCGCGATGGCGAGGCCCAGCAGGCCGGCGAAGACGCGGGAACTGATCGCGCCGTCCCGCCACAGCACGACGAGGTAGGCCATCAGCGGCAGGAGCAGGCTGAAAGCCAGGTTCAGCTGGCCGGCGAAGATGTGGTTCATCTCGTAGGCCGAGAACCCGTAGACGGCGCCCCCGGCCAGGGAGGGCCAGAACCGCCGGGTGAGCCGGCGGCACAGCACGAACGCGGCCCACCCGGAGACCGGGATCGAGGCGACAACGAGCAGGTTGAACGAGACGACCGGGCTGGCCAGCACGCTCAGCGGGGAGACGAGCAGGGCCAGTGGCGGGACCGTGGTGACCCAGGCCAGGTCGTAGCCGGCCGGGGCACCGACCTCGGTGGAGTAGAGCGGGTTGAGCCCGTGCGCGATCGCGTACGGCCACCAGCGCAGGTTCCAGGTGAACAGGTTCGGGTCCATGCTCGCCTGGTTGAGCTGCGGCTGCGCCGGATGGAGGACGAGCGGAAACACCTCGGCTATCACCCAGACAGCCAGGTAGACCGCCAGCGCGATGAGGCCCTGGACGGCGGGGGCCATGGTGCCCCGGGGCTCGCCGGCGTCCCCGGCGCCACCCGGCCCGGATTCCACCGTCGCGGGTTCGCGGGACCTTGTCAGCCCGGGCTGCGCGCGCCCCCGGTCGTGGTGACTGCTAGGCGTCATCACGCCCTGGCCACGGAGGTAGTCCGGCGGGTCGCCATCGCGCTGTCTCAGGCCTGGCCGCGCGGCAGTGCGGACGGACGGTAGACCATGACGCCGTCGGCCTGGTAGTCGAGCACCGCGCCGGTCTCGGTCAGGTAGCGCTGGATGGCCTGGTAGTGCAGGTGCCGGGGCGGTGGCCCGGCGGTTCCGAGCGGGAAGTTGGGAATCCACTTCGGTGGCCACACCAGAATCCAGCCGACCTTCAGCTCCCGCAGGTCCTGCCGTGCCGCGGCCAGCTGCGCGGGCGTGACCGTCCTGCCCTTCTCCGCCGCGACGAGCCCGGCGTAGAACGGATGCTGCCGGATCCCGGCGATCGTCCGCCTGGGCACCGCGCTGCTGACCGATATGCCGCGCGGATGGCCGTCGGCCGTTGCCAGCGCCAGTGCGAATGGCGGGGCCTTGGTGCCATACACCTCGGGGCCGCGGATGACGAACGGGACGTCCACCACGACCGAGGCCGAATGGTCGGCAGCGATCGGGCGGTCGACCGCCGGGAGCGTGGTGGACACCGCGATCTCGCCGGGGATCGCGCTGTAGCCCGCCTCCAGCAGGCCCAGCGCCGCGACCACGATGAGCAGCGGCCAGGCGCGCCGGCGCAGCCAGTCGACTCCGGCGCCTGCCAGCAGCGCGGCGCCGACCAGGCCCAGCAGGGCCAGCCGGTCGGCCTCGCGGAACGACGACAGCACCGGCAGCCGGATCATCCACGTGTACGGCATCAGCAGGGAAACCCGGATGCCGCGCCAGGTCGTCGCGAGCGGCACCAGCTGGTGGGCGCCGATGTACAGGGTGGGCCCGAGCGCCAGGGCCGCGCAGCCCAGCCAGAGCGCGGCCAGCGGCCGGGCTCTGGGCCGCCGCCAGCTGACCACCAGGCCGAGCACCGCCATCAGCGTGAGGACCACACCGAAGGTCGCGAGCATCTCGTGGGCCTTGGCCGCGGCCAGGTGGCGGGACAGGTGGGCGTTGTAGATGGACGCCAGCCCGGTCAGCCCGAAGTCGGCGAGCCGCGGCGACGGCGCGAACAGGCTGGGCAGGCGTGCGGCATATCTGACGTAGTTGGTGACGGGCGGCTGCGCCGGGCCGCCACGCCCGGCCGCCCGCAGCATGGCGAGCACCTGAGGGCTGGCGATAACCGCCGCCGTCACCGCGCCCACCGCAACGGCCCGCAGGCGTGCGGCGCTGGGCCGGCCCAGCAGCCACGGGACCAGGGCGAGGGCAGCGACGATTGTCGCCAGTACCGCGGTCTCCTGGTCGGTCAGCACCGAGGCTCCCACCACCAGGCCGAGCACGACCCCGCGGCCGATGGTGGGGTCGCGGCGCAGCCGGACGGCCACCTCCAGGGTCAGCGGGAGGAACACGCAGCCTATGGCGGTATGGATGTGGAGCCAGTCCTGCGAGGTCAGCATCCCGGACAGCCCGTAGAACGCCCCCGCCGCGATCGGACCGATCTGGCCGGGCAGCCACAGCCGCGCGGCGCGGTACATCGCGTAGGCCGCCAGGCCGGGCGCCACGATGGTGAGCAGGTTGTAGGAGGCTGAGGGGCCGAACAGCAAGGTGATCGGCGTCATGACCACGCCGGGCAGCGGCATCAGCGTGTCGTACCCCAGCTGGACGCCAACCGGCGCGGCCAGGTGGGTGGTGAACCACGGGTTGCCGAAGTGGATGACCTGCCGGGCGACCCACCAGAAACTCCAGACGTACTGGATCTGGTCCCCGTCCAGCGGCACCCGGCCGGCGAGGTAAGAGGCCCGCGGCCAGGTCACCGCGACACCGGCGGCGAGGAAGCCCGCTAGCACGAGCACATGCTGCACCCAGTGCCGCGCCAGGACCCGCTCCGGCCAGCCAGCCGTGGCGGCCGGCGGCGCTGGCGCGGGGGTGGCCGCCGGGCTGGCGGCAGGCGCAGTTGGACCGCTCGTGTCCTGCTGGCTCACGTGACCTCCGTCGCACGACTGTGGCATGCAGTTCCCCGCCAGATGGCGGCAGCACAGATGCCCGGCCGGCTGAAGGCAGCCGGGGCCCCGGGGTAATGATCGCTGCTCCCGCGGCTCACCCGTTCAAGCCTGGGCGGAAGGGCGCAACCGGACGCCGGGTCCGCAAAAGGGCGGTTCACGGGATCACGCGCCGCTGCGGCGAGTGTAGAGGAACAGCTGGATATCGTCCACGCGCCAGTGACGGACAAGCTGGAAAGCGCTGTTGTGGAGCTGCGGTGCGGTGCCGGAGGACAGATACTTGAGGTCCACCACCCAGACCCTCGGCAGCAGGGACAGCCGCTGCTGGACCACGGCAGCGGGCAGCGATGTTCCCGTGAGCGTCCCGGACATGGCAGGGGTCTGGGCCTGGCCTATGTCCTTCAGCTGGGCGAGGCCGTACGGGTAGGCAAAGGACCAGCTCTCCTCGGTCGGGTTGTGGAATATCACCGCGTCACCAGGGCGCATGTAGGCGGCCACGATCTGATCCGCCTTGCGGATGTTCTCGCCGTGGCCAGCGGGATGCCTGACAGCCAGCTGCACGGGCAGGCATACCAGCGCGACCACCGCCAGTGCCGCCGTCCCGGCAATGCGGCCGAGCGCGGCGAGCGCCGCCCCGCTGAGCAGGGCCAGCGCCGGCATGCTGAACAGGATGTAACGGACGTTGTATATGGGTTTGACCAGCGAGATTCCCAGCAGGATCGCGGCCGGCAGGATCAGCCACGGCAGGCAGATCTCGGCGAGCCGGGATGGCCAGTGCCTGTGCAGGGCCGCCCGGCCGCTGGCCATGCTCACCACCAGCCCGGCACCGATCAGGACTCCCAGTGCCGCGAGCACAGAGGCCGAGGAGTTGCCGAAGGCCCGGGGGTGCGGCGCAGGGGCCACCAGGCCCGCCAGGCCACGCCATACCTTGCTGTCCGGCGCCTTGATCCACTGGATGGCCGCGCGCTCGGTGAAGGCGAGCCAGGCCAGCGGGCTGATGATGGCGAGCGCGACCACAACCGCGATCAGCCAGCGGAGCACCAGCGCCCGCCTGGCACCGTGGTCCTTGGTACGGATGGCGGCTGCCGCCACCGCCACGGCATGCGCGACCACCAGGAGCAGGGCGAAAAGGTCGATCAGCCCCAGCACGGCGATGCACACGGCGTACCCGGCCAGCCAGCGGCGGGAAGCCGCTCCATCGTCCAGCACCCGGACCAGCAGGTAGGACGCGCCAGCGGCCAGGGCCACGGCCATGGCGTCCGGACGCGCGTTCTGCGCGTACAAACTGGTGGCTGGCACTACGGCAAAGACCAGGCCGGCGGCAAGGCCAGCCTGGGGCGAGACGAGGCGGCGGCCGATGACCGCGACGAGCGCTGCCGCGGCGGTCATCGCCAGCACGGAGGGCAGCCGGGCGGCCAGCTCCCCCGAGCCGGTCGCCCGGACAATCCCCCACATCATCACGTAGTACACACCGTGCACGGCATCGGTCTGGCCGAGCAGCCGCAGCAGCTGGCCGAACGAGCGATGCACCGCCACCATGGTCGCGGCCTCGTCACGCCAGTATGAGGAGCCGGTGATCCTCCACAGCGTGATCACGAACGTGGCCAGCGCCGGAATGGCCGGCACCAGGAAATGCCCTGGCCCGGTGAGCAACTCTGAGCTGCTCTCCCTCACCACCGTGGAGCCCGGCGCGGTCGACGCCGTGGTCTCACCCGTGGGAATCGTCATACAGCAGAGCCTCCGGAAAGCGGTCGCGAGAGCCGGCCACCCCGTGCCAGCGCCCGGCCAGACCATCGCTGATTAGAACAGTACCGGGTGCTGCTGGGCCCGATGCGGGGCTACCCGGATCCACCCGCGGTACCGCCGGGACCGGGCAGCGCGCCAGGGTCAATTACGCAGATCACCGTGGTCCGGTAGGAGATCAGCGTGGTCCGGTCAAGCCTGCCTGAGAACCGGGTGACCGTTGCGCCCTGTGACATGAAAGGCATCTTCCGGGATTTGTGCGGCGCGGCGTTGTGCCACACCGGTTCCGGCCGTTCCGGCCCGGCGCCAGCGCCGTCTCCGTGCCAGCATCTGGGCACCCGCGATGTCAGAACAGCAGGCTGGACAGGGTGGCCCGCGCCTTGGTGACCCGCGGGTCCCTGGGGGGGAAGATGTCGAACAGCTCGATCAGGTGGAGCCGGGCCTGGTTCCTGTCCTCACCAGAGGTCCTGCGGATGAGGCCGAGCAGGCGGTCGAAGGCGTCTTCGGCCCGGCCTGAGGCCAGGTCGAGGTCGGCGACCTTGCGCTGTGCGTCCACGTCGTCGGGGCTGGCGGCCGCCGACCTGCGCACCGCGGCCTCGTCGTAGGAGTTCACCCGCCGGAAGAGGTTCACCTGGGCCAGGCCCTGGGCCGCTATCGGATGCCCGGGATCGTCCTCGAGCATCCGCTCGAATGCGGCCGCGGCCCCGTCCAGGTCGCCGCGCTCCATGGCCTGCTGTGCCTCGATCAGCCCCGGTTCACGGAGATCCCCCATGCCGTCGGCCGCCTGCTCGCCCATGCCGGGCCCGGCCTCGCCCTCAGCGTCGCCGCCCTGTTCGGCGCCGGCCGCCGACGGCAGCCCCAGCTGCTGGGCAACCTGCATGAGCTGGCCGAGCCACTGGCGCACCTGCGCCTCCGGCAGTGCGCCGAGGAACCCGGGCATGAGCTGACCGCCGATCACCGCGACCACCATCGGGATGCTCTGCACCTGGAGCGCGGCACTCAGTTGCGGGTTGGCGTCCACGTCCACCTTGGCGAGCACCCACGCGCCGGCCGCCTCCGTGGCGAGCTTCTCCAGGACCGGGCTCAGCTGCTTGCAGGGGCCGCACCACTCGGCCCACAGATCCATCACGACCGGGACGGCGCGCGAGCGCTCAAGAACGTCGGCCTCGAAGGTGGCATCGGTCACGTCGAACACATGGCCGCCCTGCGGGTCGCCGGTGCCGCCCGGCCCGCCCGTGCGGGACGCCTGCTGGGCGCGCTCAGCGGCGGCCTTGCGCGCACCCAGGTCAACGGCGCCGTAAAGCGAGAAATCCCGCGGCTGCTGCATGACTCCATCCTGCCGTATCCCGGGCGTTACCCGACCGCCCAGCCCCATCCCGGGACCGGATGCACCATAACGCCGGATCCCGCGCGGGCCCAGCGGGGCAGCGGCCGCACCGCGGCCACAGCGCAGGGCACGCCCGGGCGGGTTCCGCGGGCGCGGGGCGGACGCGGCCGGGCGGGTCAGAAGGCGGGGTCTCGGTATCAGAAGGCGGGGGTCTCGGTATAGGTGCCCCACCTCTCGCGCAGCGCCCCGCAGATCTCACCCAGGGTCGCCTCGGCCCGGGCCGCCGCCAGCATCGGCGGGATCATGTTCTCCCCCGAATCCGCCGCCTCGAGCATGGCCGCCAGCGCCGCGTCCACGGCCGCCTGGTCGCGCCCTGCCCGGCGCCTGGCCAGCTCGGCCACCTGCTCGCGTTCGACTTCATGGCTGACCCGCAGGATCTCCACCGGATGGCCGGCCGAGCCCGTATGGCAGTTCACGCCGACGACTTTCTTCTCGCCCTTCTCCAGCTTCTGGTGGTAGGCGAAGGAAGCCTCGGCGATCTCCGCGGAGAACCAGCCGTCATCGATGCCGCGCAGGATCCCGCCGGTCATCGTCCCGTCCGGGCTCATGGCGCCGATCCGGGCGAAGATCTCCTCCGCCTCGGTCTCCAGCCGGTCGGTGAGGGCCTCCAGGTACCACGACCCGCCGAGGGGGTCGGCGACATTGACGACGCCGGATTCCTCCATGATCACCTGCTGGGTCCGCACCGCGATCTCGGCCGCCCGCTCGCTCGGCAGCGCCAGCACCTCGTCGAGCGCGTTGGTGTGCAGTGAGTTGGTGCCGCCCAGCACGGCAGCCAGCGCCTCGATCGCGGTCCGCACCACGTTGTTGTCGGGCTGCTGCGCGGTGAGCGACACCCCGGCCGTCTGGGTGTGGAACCGCAGCCATTGCGCGCGCTCGGTGCGCGCGCCGTAGACGTCGCGCAGCCACCGGGCCCAGATCCGGCGGGCGGCCCGGAATTTGGCGATCTCCTCGAAGAAGTCGATGTGGGCGTCGAAGAAGAACGACAGGCCCGGGGCGAAGGTGTCGACGTCGAGGCCGCGGGAGCGGCCGAGTTCCACGTAGCCGAACCCGTCCGCGAGCGTGAACGCCAGTTCCTGCGCGGCGGTGGAGCCGGCCTCCCTGATGTGGTAGCCGGACACCGACAGCGGCTTGTACGCGGGGATGTGCCCAGCGCAGTACTCCATCAGGTCGCCGATCAGCCGCAGATGCGGCTGCGGCTGGAACAGCCACTCCTTCTGGGCGATGTACTCCTTGAAGATGTCGGTCTGCAGCGTGCCGTCGAGGGCGCAGATGTCGGCCCCCTGGCGCTCGGCGGCGGCCAGGTACATGCAGAAGACCGGGACCGCGGGCCCGCTGATCGTCATCGAGGTGGTCACATCGGCGAGCGGGATGCCGGAGAAGAGCACGTCCATGTCCGCTGCCGAGTCGATCGCCACCCCGCAGTGCCCGACCTCGCCAGCGGCCCGGGGGTCGTCGGAGTCCCGGCCCATGAGCGTGGGCATGTCGAAGGCGACCGAGAGCCCGGTGCCGCCGGCGCCCAGCAGCATCTTGTAGCGCTCGTTGGTCTGGCGCGCGCTGCCGAACCCGGAGAACTGCCGGATCGTCCAGGCACGCCCCCGGTACCCGGCCGGGTACAGGCCGCGGGTGAAGGGGTACTCACCCGGCCAGCCGATCCGTTCGAAGCCCGGGACCACCGCGCCCGGCGGCGGGCCGTACACCGGCTCCACCTCCAGGCCGGACAGCGTGGTGAAATCGGCGTCGCGGGTGCGCGCCCGCTCATAGCGGCGCTGCCAGCGCTGCCTGGCCTGCCCGCCGGCCTCAGCCTGGTCGGCCATGGCGGCCCCCTTCCCCTCACAGCCCCTGGGCAAGATAGTAGGACGTCCTACTATCTTGTAGGTCCCCAGTCTAGCCGCGCTCATGCCACCGCCGGCCGCGCTGCGCAGCCGTGGCGGACCCGGCCCAACCGGTGCGGCCTCTGCGCCGTCTCAGGTAGTGCCGGGACACCCGCGGGGCGGCGTGCCCCGGTGACCGCCGGCCCGGGAGAAGGTGTGGTACAACCTGTGCAATCCCATCCCACCGACACCGCCGTCCCGGCCGCGGGCAGCGTCGCGACGCTGCTGGGAACCTGGAGCGCCCCGGCGGGGGCCGCCACCCGAGGTGATGCTGTGGAGAAGTTCCGCGCCACCGACCGGGCAGCGGCGGAGGAACTTTTCAACGCGTGCTATCCCCGTCTCGCCGGCTGGGTGCGCCGGCTGGTGGATGACGACGACACCGCGCACGAGATCGCGGCGGAGGCGTTCACCCGGCTGCTCGCCCGCTGGTCATCGCTGGAGAACCCGCAGAGCTACCTCTACATGATCGCGACGAACCTGGTGCGTGACCACTGGCGCGCCGCCGGGCGGGAGCGCCGTGCGCTGCGCGCGGTGAGCGCCGCCTCCCCCGGCGACGCGGTGCTCCACCCGGCGCAGGACGTGGACGTGCGCGCCCTCATCCAGTCGCTGCCGGACCGGCTGCGGCAGCCGTTCCTGCTCTACCACTACGCGGGGTTCCCGATCCGGGACGTCGCCGCGATGCTCGGCCGGCCCGAGGGCACGGTCAAGGCGGATCTGCATCACGCCCGCGCCAGGCTCCGGGCAGCGCTGGGGGAATCCCGTGTCTGAGCCGCGCGACGAGCTCGGCAGCTGGCTGAGCGTGCAGGTACAGCCGCTGCTGCCACCCCCCGGCACGTTCGAGCGGGTCAGCAGGCAGGCGCGCAGGCGCCGCGTCAGGCGGGCGGTGCTGGCCGCCTCCGGTGCCGTCGCGCTCGCCGCCGTCGCCGCCGTGGTGATCCCCCAGGTGGCGATCCCGGCGCTGCAGGCCGGCCGGCAGGCGAACGCCGCGGGCGCCGCGGGCGCCCCTTCGGCGCCGCCGCGGCACCCGGCCCCGCAGGCGTCCAGCGCCGCACCTGCCCCCCCACCGCTGTCGGTCACCTTCGTCGGCGTCTCCACCGGCTGGGTGATGGGCCAGGCGATCCCCGCCGGGCAGTGCGACCTGCCGGCCGCGCCCGACTGCCTGGTGCTGCAGCGCACCGACACCGGCGGCAAGGCGTGGTACACCGTCAGCCCGCCGCCGGCCCACGGCCCGAGCGGGGCCACCGGGGTGAGCCAGGTCCGGTTCCTGACGACCAGCGATGGCTGGGCGTTCGGGCCGCAGCTGTGGGCCACCCACGACGGGGGACGGACGTGGACCCAGATCAACACCGGCGGGCTGCGGGTGACCGCCCTGGAGACCAGGGGCCAGCGGGTGTTCGCGGTCTGGGCGCGCTGCACCGGGACCGGGGCCGGCTTCGCGGCGCACTGCACCAGCTTCACCGTCTACTCCAGCCCCGCGGAAAGCGACAGCTGGACGCCGGCGCTCGCCGCGGCCACGGCGGCCCCCGGCACGGCCGGCAGCGCCGCGTCGCTGCTGCTGACCGGGACCACCGCGTACCTGTTCCCCCCGGCGGGGAGCCTGCTCGCCGGCCCGCTGACCGGCGCCAGCCTGCAGCCCGTCCCGCAGGCCAGCGGCGCGGCGGGCGGGCAGGCCGCACCACCATGCCGGCCGGGCCCCGCCCAGCCGGACGGCCAGCCGTCGGGTGCCCTGCTCGCCGCCGGTGCGTCAGCCAGCGGCCTGGACCTGCTGTGCACCGGGCCGTCGGCGGGCGGCCAGCAGAGCAAGACCATCTATACGTCCGCCGATGGCGGCCAGTCCTGGCAGCGCGCTGGCCAGGCCCCGGCGGCTGGCACGGCCTTCTTCCTGTCGGGCAGCCCGTCCGGCACCCTGGTGCTCGCCACCAGCCTGGGCATCGAGATCTCCACCGACGGCGGTGCCAGCTGGTCGGCGGCCAGCGGCACCATGCCGCCGGGCGGCTTCGCCTACGCGGGGATGACCACCGCCACCCAGGGCGTGGCCGTGCCCGCCGGCCCGTCCCAGCATGCCGTCTGGCTCACCTACGACGGCGGCCGCACCTGGCAGCGCTCCCCCGTCGGCGCCTGACGCGGAACCGCCCGCGGTCAGGCTTGCGCGCGGACCCCGGCGCCACCGCCGTCCGGGCCGGCCTCGCCCGGCCCGGCCACGAAGTCGCCCGCGGCCAGGCGCAGCCCGCGCAGCAGCGTGAAAACCTGCCCCAGCTCGCCGGTGTCGTAGCCGCCCATCCCGAACCGGGCCGCCATCAGGTCACCGGTTGCCCGTTCCGCGGCCTTCCGCCCGCGCCCGGTGATCTCGGCCAGCGTGCCGCGGCCGTCGCGCGGGTTGGGCCGGCGGACCACCATGCCCTGCTCCTCCAGCCGGTCGATGGTGTTGGTGACGCTGGTGGGGTGGACCATCAGCCGTTCCCCGATCACCCGCAGCGGCAGCGCGCCGCGGCGGCTGAACGTCAGCAGGATCAGTGCCTCGTAGCGGGCGAAGGTGAGCCCGTGCGGCCGCAGCAGGCCATCGAGCTCGGCGAGCAGGAGCTGCTGTGCGCGCATGATCGAGGTCACGGCGGCCATCGCGTCCGCCGGGCCGAACCTCTGCTCCCAGATATCGGCGGCCCTCGCGATCGGATCGAACGGCAAATCCAGGCGCTTCGCCACACGCCCACGCTACCGGCGCGGCCCGCGGCCCGAGCCCGCCGCCGCGGATCCGGGCCGCGGATGCCGTTAGGCTGCGGCTCATGGACTGGAGCCTGCTGAGCTGCGGGGTCAACGGGCACGTCACGTTCGCACCCGACCAGCCCGCGCTCCGTGAGCGGCTGAGCGTGAGCACCCCCGGGGGGGCGGCCTGGCGCTGCCTGCGCTGCGGCACCTTCGTCACCGGCGAGCCAGCTGCCAGCGGCCCGGTGCCGACGGCCCCCAAGGTGCGCCGGGGCAAGGAGATACGCAGCGCGCTCATCCTGCGGCTGTTCGCCATCGAGCGGTTCGGCCGGGCGATCGTCTTCGGCGTGCTGGCCTACGCGATCTGGCGGTTCAAGAGCTCCGAGCTCACGATCGAGCAGGCGTTCAACCGCCAGCTGCCGGAAGTGCGGGAGCTACTGCGCGAACTCGGCTTCAACGTCAACCACTCCAAGCTGCTCGGCCTCATCCGGCACGCCTTCAGCCTCGACCCCCGGACCCTGACCTGGCTCGCGCTGGCGGCCGCCGGGTACGCGGTGATCGAGATCACCGAGGGCGTCGGGCTGTGGATGCTGAAACGCTGGGGCGAGTACTTCGCGATGGTGGCCACCTCGGTCGGGATCCCCTACGAGATCTACGACCTGACTGCGAAGGTGACCGTGCTGCGGCTGTTGGCCTTCGTCATCAACGTGGCCCTCGTCGTCTACCTGGTGGTCACCAAGCGCCTGTTCGGTGTGCGCGGCGGCAAGCACGCCTATGAGGCCCGGCTGCGCAGCGCATCGATCCTGCAGTCGGAGATCGACGCCCTCGCGGCCGCACCGGCCGTACCCGGGCCGCAGCCGGCCGCCGCGGACCGGCCCGGGCCGGCGGGTCAGCCCGCCCAGGCAGCAGCGCCAGTCCAGCCGAGCCGCCCGGGCCCCCTGGGCCCACCCGACCAGCCCGGGAAGGCACCGGCAGCGGGCGGGGCGGATTAGCCGGACGGGACACCGGCGGTGGGCACGACGGACCCGCAGCGCGGGACAGGGACGGCACACAGGCCGGATCAGCCCAGGGACGCCGCTGCCACCAGCTCGTCCGCGGCCGAATAAGGATCGAGCTCCCCGGCGGCGACCCGGGCGGCCAGGCTGTCGAGCCCGGAGCCGCCGGGCAGCCCGCCCATCCGCTGGCGCAGCGCGGCCACCGCGATGGCGGCCACCTCCTCCCGGGCCCGGGCCTGGCGGCGGCGGTCCCGCTCACCGGAGGAACCCAGCCACGACCAGTGGGCGTCGAGCGCGGCGGCCAGGTCGGCGATGCCCTCCCCCGCCGTCGCGACGGTCGTCACGATGGGCGGCTTCCAGTCCCGCTCGCCGCGCCGTGCCATGGCGATCATCGTGCGCAGGTCCCGCACCGCCTCCTGCGCGCCGGGCTGGTCGGACTTGTTGACCACGAAGATGTCCCCCACCTCGAGGATGCCCGCCTTGGCCGCCTGGATCGCGTCCCCCATCCCGGGCGCGGCCAGCACCAGGGTGGTGTCGGCGAGGGAGGCGATCTCCACCTCCGCCTGGCCCACCCCGACGGTCTCGACCAGGACGGCGCCGAACCCCGCCGCGTCCAGCACCCGCAGCGCCTGCGGGGTGGCCGCCGCCAGCCCGCCGAGGTGGCCCCGGCTGGCCATGGACCGGATGAACACCCCCGGGTCGGTGGCGTGAGCCTGCATCCGCACCCGGTCGCCGAGCAGGGCGCCGCCGGTGTAAGGGGAGGTGGGATCCACCGCCAGCACGCCCACCCGCAGGCCGCGCTCCCGGTAGGCGCCCACCAGCGCCGCCGTCACCGTGGACTTGCCCACACCAGGGGCACCGGTCAGCCCGATGACCCGCGCCCGGCCGGTCAGCGGCGCCAGCGCCTTCATCACCGGCCGGAGCTCCGGGGCCCCGTTCTCGACCAGCGAGACCAGCCGCGCCAGCGCCCGCGCGTCCCCGGCCAGCGCCCGCTCGATGGCCTCCTCAGTCACGGGCCTGCTCAAGCACGGGCGGCCGCCGCGGGCACGCGCAGCAGCAGCGCACTGCCCTGGCCGCCGCCTCCGCACAGCGCCGCCGCGCCCAGCCCTCCCCCGCGCCGCCGCAGCTCAAGGGCCAGATGCAGGGCGATCCGCGCCCCCGACGCCCCGATCGGATGGCCGATCGCGATGGCGCCGCCGTTGACGTTGACGTTGTCGCCGCTGACCTGCAGGTCGCGCATGGACTGCAGGACCACCGACGCGAACGCCTCGTTGATCTCGATCAGGTCGAGATCGGCCACCGTGAGGCCAGCCTTGCCGAGGGCGTGGCCGATGGCACGCGACGGCTGGGACTGCAGCGAGTTGTCGGGACCGGCCACGTTGCCGTGCGCGCCGACCTCGGCCAGCACCGCGATGCCCCTGGCCGCCGCCGCCTCGGCGGACATCACCACCACCGCGCACGCGCCGTCGGAGATCTGCGAGGCGGAGCCCGCGGTTATCGTGCCGTCGGCGCCGAACGCGGGGGGCAGCTTGCTCAGCGACTCGGCGGTCGTGTCCGGCCGGACGCCCTCGTCGGTGTCGAACCGGACCGTCTCCCCGCGCCGCTGCGGGACGCCGACCGCGACGATCTCGTCTGCCAGCAGCCCGTCCTTGATCGCCGCGGCTGCGCGCTGGTGCGACCGGGCCGCGAACTCGTCCTGCTCCGCGCGGGTGATGCCCAGCCGGGCGTTATGGGAATCGGTGAGCTTGCCCATGGGGGAATGGTCGAATGGATCGGTCAGGCCGTCGAGGGCCATGGCGTCGGCCAATTCGATGGCGCCGAACTTGTGCCCGGCGCGGGCCCCGGGCAGCAGGTGCGGCGCCCGGGTCATGGACTCCATGCCGCCCGCCACCACGATCTCGAACTCGCCCGCCCGGATCAGCTGGGAGGCGAGCGCGATCGCGTCCAGGCCGGACAGGCACACCTTGTTGATGGTGATCGCGGGCACCGTCATCGGGATGCCGGCCGCCACCGCGGCCTGCCGGGCCGGGATCTGGCCCGCTCCGGCCTGCAGCACCTGGCCCATGATCACGTACTCCGGGTCGGCGCCGGTCAGGGCGCTGCGCTCCAGCGCCGACCTGATGGCGATCCGGCCCAGGTCGGCGGCGGTGAAGTCCTTCAGCGAGCCGAGCAGCCGGCCGACCGCCGTCCGGGCGCCACCCGTGATCACCGCTTCTGGCATGTGCCCCTCCGCTGGCTGGCCCGCCCCCCGATGCCGGCCGGGCGGGGATGTCTGCCACCATACCGAGATGCCGCCAGGTCAACGAAGGGGGCAACGGTGCTGGACCGGATCGACCACGTGGGGATCGCCTGCCACGATCTCGCCGCCAAGATCGCCTTCTATGAGTCGGTCTTCGAGCTCACCGTGGTGAGCCGTGAGGTCAACGAGGAGCAGGGGGTCCGTGAGGCGATGCTGCGGGTGGCGGCCGCGCCCGGCGGCGCGTCCTGGATCCAGCTGCTGGAGCCGCTCGCACCGGACACCCCGGTCGGCCGGTTCCTCGCCCGCCGGGGCGAGGGCGTGCATCACATCGGGTACGGGGTAGCGGATATCACGGCGGCGCTGCAGGCCATTGGCGGCCGCGGGGTGAGGCTGCTGGACGCCCGGCCGCGGCATGGTTCAATGGGCGCCGCCATCGCCTTTCTGCATCCGGCCGATGTGGGCGGGGTGCTAACCGAACTGGTCCAGGCGCCCCGGGCTGCGCAAACGGCACTGTAGGTGGTTTCTCACAACAAAGCAGGATCTAGTGGGCTGGAAGCTGGAACGCGCCTCATTCGCCTGCGTGAGGGGAGTACGCTGCCAGGATTGGGCGAGCGGCTCGCAAGCGCCACACCGACCGGCTGGGGGATGCCCGCAAGGCATCCTGCCATCGATGCCGTAAGGTGATCGTCCGGAAATCCCCGCATGTCCCCCCCTCTAGCCAGGATGTAAGCCAGATGCAGCCTGAAATTGACGCCCAGCTGAGCAACTTCTTCGAAGACGCACCAGCCCGCGACTTCGCCAAGGTCATGCGCGGGTACGACCAGCACCAAGTCGACGAATACCTCAAGCAGCTCGACGCGGAGATGCGGCAGCACCGCGACCAGGTGCAGGCGCTGCAGCAGGAATTGTCCGATGCGCACCGCCAGATCCGGGAGCAGGAGCGCCCGACCTACTCCGGGCTCGGCTCCCGCATCGAGCAGCTGCTCCGGCTCGCCGAGGAGCAGGCCAACGAGATCGTGGCCGAGTCCAGGTCCGCGGCGAACGAGCTCACCGCCGCCGCCAAGGTCGACGCCGCCGAGCTGCGCGCCGCCGCGGAGAATGAGGCCGCCGAGCTGCGGGCCGTCGCCAAGCGGGAGACCGATGACCAGCGCAGCTCCGCCGAGCGCGACGCGGAGGCGATCCGGACCGCCTCCCGCCGCGAGTCGGACGAGCTGACCTCGACCACCGAGCGGGAGGTCGCCAAGCTGCGCGCCACCGCCGACCACGAGGTCGCCGAGAAGCGGGCCGCGGTGGAGCGGGACATCGCCAAGCTCCGGACCACCACCGAGCGGGAGGCCGCCCAGCTCAAGGCGTCGGCGAAGCGGGAGCGGGACGAGATCCTGACCACCTCCAAGCGGCAGGCGGACGAGATGCGCAGCCAGGCGCAGCGCATCCTGGAGGAGAGCGAGGCACAGCGCGCCCAGGCCGAGGCCGAGTTCGAGATCCAGCTGGCATCCCGCCGGGAGGAGTCCGAGCGGCAGGAGGCAGAGCGTCTCGCCGCGGCGCAGGCGGCGACCCAGAAGCTGGTCACCGAGGCCGAGCAGCGGGCCGCCACCGCCGAGCAGCGGGCCGCCAAGGCCAGCGCCCAGGCCGAGCAGACCCGGCGGGAGGCCGACCAGCACTCCAAGCAGCTGGTCACCAACGCCAAAAAGAACGCCGACCAGATCGTCGCCCAGGCGAAGGGCCAGGCCGATCAGCTGCTGGCCGACACCAGGAGCGAGATCGACCGGCACCGGGCCGCGGCGCAGCGCGAGGTCGACGAGCTGAGCAAGCAGAAGGAGAGCATCTCCACCCACCTGGCCCAGATCAGCCAGCTGCTCGGCACCCAGATGCCGGGCCTGGCGGACGCGCTCAAGCAGCCCGGCCGGGCCGCGGTCGGGGCCGCCCCGCCCAAGGCGGTGGCTCCCCCGCCGCCGGCCACCGCCCCGGCTCAGCCGGCCCCCAGCCAGGGCCAGCAGCCCACCCAGGCCCCATCGGCGCCGCCGGCCCCGCAGGCCCCGGCCGCCAGCCAGGCGCCCATGGGCGGCGCGCCCAAGCAGCCGGTCCCGGCCAAGGCTGCCAAGTCGGGCGAAGAGGAGTGGTGGACCGAGTAGTCAGCACAACGAGAAGGGGGGCCGGCGCTGGCGCGCCGGCCCCCTCCGCTGTTACCGCCCTGGCTAGCTCAGGGCGGTCTGGCCCCCGTCTACCACCAGCGCCTGGCCGGTCATGTAGGACGAGGCGTCGCTGGCCAGGAAGACAGCCGGGCCGGCCATCTCCCCGGCCCGCCCCCAGCGCCGCATCGGCACCGTGGCCACGGTCGCCGGGCCGGCCTGCTCGTCTCCCCACAGATCCCGGTTCAGGTCGGTCGCGGTCCAGCCCGGGCACAGGGCGTTGACCCGGATCCCCAGCGCCGCCCACTCCACGGCCAGTGACTTGGTGAGCGAGATGAGGCCCGCCTTCGCGGCCCCGTAGGGGGACAGGGTGGGCGAGCCGACCAGGCCCGCCACCGAGGCCACGTTGATGACCGAGCCTGCGCCCCGGGCCGCCAGGTGGCCGCCGATCGCGTGGCAGACGTACATGGCCGAGTCGAGATTCAGCCTGATGATCTTGTCCCAGCCGGGCAGCCGCAGGTCGAGGAACGGCACCGCGAAGTTGGAGCCGCCCGCGTTGTTCACCACGATGTCGACGTGCCCGAGCCGGCCGATCGCGGCCGTGACCGCCGCCTCGACCTCCGCCTGCCGGGTGACGTCGGCCGGGATGACGTGCGCCTCGCGCCCGCAGCCAGCGACCTGCTTGGCGGTGGCGGCGAGCCCTTCCTCGCCCCGGGCCACCAGTGCCACATCCGCTCCCGCCTGCGCGAGCCCGATCGCGATCGCCTGCCCGATGCCGCGAGACGCGCCGGTGATGAAAGCCTTCTTGCCGGTCAGGTCGAACAGGGTCACGGTGAGTCCTTCCATTCCGTCGGGAGCGGCCACGCCTGCGGGTTGACCCGGCGCACGATCTCCCCCAGCACGATACGGACCGAGGGCTCGCCCACCCACAGGTGCTTGGACCGCTCCACCCCGATCAGCTCCGCCTGCGGCACCCGGGCGAAGCGTTCGGCCGCCTCCGGCGGCCGCAGATAGTCGTCCAGCCCGGGCACCAGCACCAGCAGCGGCTTGCCCGAGGCTGCCCAGGCGCCGAGGTCGGCGTCACCCGCCCGGTGCAGCGGCGGCGAGAGCAGGATCGCCCCCTCAACCGCCGGGTCGTTACCCCATCTCAGCGCTAGCTCGGTGCCGAACGACCAGCCCAGCAGCCACAGCCGGGGCAGCCCGGCGGCCACGCACCAGGCAATGGCGGCGGCCACGTCGTATCGTTCGGCATCACCGTGATCGAACGTGCCTTCGCTGCGGCCCTGCTCCGATGCGGTGCCGCGGGTGTTGAATCTGAGCACGGCCAGGCCGGCGAGGGCGGGCAGGCGGTAGGAGGCTTTGCGCAGCAGGTGGCTGTCCATCATGCCGCCGTGGGTGGGCAGCGGGTGGAGGCAGATGAGGGTGGCCACCGGGGCACGCTGCGCTGGCAGCGCGAGCTCACCCACCAGCGACAGCCCGTCCGAGGTGTGCAGCGTGACCGGCTCGCGCCGCGCTGGCAGCACCGTGCTGGCCCGGATCTCGCCCATCACCGGCTCACCTGCCCACCCGGCGGCACTGGGCGGCCCCGGCGGCTCCCCGTGTGCCGCTGCAGCCGCCGCTGCCAGCAGGGATTGTGCCAGTGACGGCGGTCAGCCGGGCCGGGGGCGCCGGCCGGCCAGGCGACCACGTGGGCGGTGCCCAGCGGGATCTCCTGATCGCAGCCCGGGCACCGGTACACCTTGGTGCTGGCCGCGCCCGGCACCATGCGCACCACCCAGTCCCCGTCGGGCGCCGATTCGGTGCGCCCCGGGGCCAGCCAGAGCGCCGGGGGCGCCGCTGTCCCGCGCCCGTCCGGGCTGTCCGGCGCGTCCTGCCCACCCGGCTGGCCGCGCGGCATTCCGCCACGCGGCTTGCGGGGGACGCCCGCCGGCAGCCGGCGGGCCCGGCGAGGGCTCACGGCCGTCACTGTAGGGCATCGCGCCCGCCAGCCCTGCCAGGACACCGGGCCGCGCAGCGCGCCGTGCACCGCCGGGGCCGCGGCGGCACTACAGTTGGCTGCCGTGCGGCTCGTCATCGCCAGGTGCAGCGTGGACTACGCCGGGCGGCTCACCGCCCACCTGCCCTCGGCGCTGCGCCTGCTCATCGTCAAGGCGGACGGCTCGGTGCTCGTCCACTCCGACGGCGGGTCCTACAAGCCGCTGAACTGGATGTCGCCGCCGTGCCGGCTGGAGGTGTCACCCGGTGCCTGGCGGGTGGTGAGCAAGGGCGGCGAGGAGTTGCTGATCACGATCGAGGAGGTCCTGCACGACTCCAGTCATGAGCTGGGGACCGACCCGGGGCTGGTCAAGGACGGCGTAGAGGCCCACTTGCAGGAACTGCTCGCCGCTCACATGGACGTGCTCGGCCAGGGCTGGCGGCTGGTGCGCCGTGAGTACCCGACCGCCATCGGGCCGGTCGACCTCATGTGCCGGGATTCCGAAGCCGTCGCGGTAGCGGTAGAGGTCAAACGGCGCGGGGAGATCGACGGCGTGGAACAACTCACCCGTTACCTCGAATTGCTCAACCGCGATCCGCTGCTCGCCCCGGTGCGCGGAGTGTTCGCCGCCCAGGAGATCAAGCCACAGGCCCGGGTGCTGGCCGAGGACCGCGGCATCCGGTGTGTGACCTTGGACTATGACATGATGCGAGGTATCGGCGATGCAAGCCTTCGGCTGTTCTAGCCCCAAATATCAGTTCTCACACCAATTGTCCGCAGCGGCCCACTCCGCTCCCGGTACTATGCGCTGTTATGGGTGCTGAAGATTACGGGGGTTCGCCACTGCCGGTCCGCACGACGCGGTATCTCCGGCCGGGGCGTCATTCCAGCCCGCACCAGCTGTCGTTGCCTGCCGAAGCCCCCGCACTCCTGCTCGCCGTGCCCGGTTCGGCGAGCCCGGCGAGCGATCAGACCGCCGCCGAGATCGCTGCCTGCGCCGGCGGCTCCTGCCCCGGCGTCGATGTCGCGTTCGGTTACCTGGAGGGCAGCGAGAACCTCCTCAGCGAGCTCCTGAGCGGCCTGCGCAGCCAGGACGGCCGCCCGCCAGCGGTCGTGGTCCCGCTGCTCACCTGCCCCTACCCGGAAATCGATGAGCAGGTCGCCGCCGCTGTGGCAGCGGCGGACGTGCCGATCCTGGTGGGCGGGCATCTCGGCCCGCATCCGTTCCTGGCGGAAGCGGTGCACGCCCGGCTGTCGGAGGCAGGCCTCGCACGGGCCGGGCGGTCGGGCCGGATCAGCATCGTCACCGCTGCGGACGGGGTTGTCGTGGGCGGCATCGGCGACCCGGACGAAGCGCTCCAGGCGGCGGGCGTGATCGCGGTGCTGCTCGCGTCCCGGCTCACGATCCCCGCCGTGCCCGCGCCGGTCAACGACCTCACGGCGCTCAGGAACGCGGCGGAGCAGCTGCAGGCGGCGCAGGTCACCCGGGTGGCGCTGGCCCCGTGCGTGATCGGGCCGGAGGTACCGCCCGGCGCGATGGCGGCCATCACCGCCAAGACCGGCCTGGAGTGCGCGCCGCCGCTCGGCGGCTATCCCACGATCGGCCACCTGGTCGCGATGCGCTATGGCGCCGCCCTGGAGGACCCCCAGATGGCCGACGTCTCCGGCTGACGTCAGCGGCCGAGGATCGCCGCGTTGACGGCGCGGGCCTGCGGGGCGAGATCCGCGATCTCCACCACGGTGATCCCGGCGCTGGCGAGCAGGGCCGCGCCACCGCCGGGCGCGAACACCGGCGGCTCCAGCCAGGCGATCACCACCCGGCGCAGGCCCGCACCGATGATGAGCTCGACGCACGGGCGCGGCCGCGAGGCGCGGGACCGGCACGGCTCCAGCGAGCTGTACAGGGTCGCCCCGGCCAGCCGGGGATCGGCCGGGTCCAGCTTCGCCAGGGCAGCCTCTTCCGCGTGGTCGTGCGGGTCGTCCTCGCGCGAGTAGCCGGCGGCGAGCACCGTGCCGTCCCCGGCGGCCACGACCGCGCCGACCGCGAACGCGGTCGCCGACGGAGGGCAGCGCCGGGAGAGCGCGATCGCCTCACCCAGCCAGCCCCGGTCCGCCGCGGTCGCCTCACGGCCCGGCCCGGGTGCCCAGTGCCCATCCACCGGCTCAGCCATCGGCGGTCCCGCTCTCCCCCGGCACCGTCTCCCCCGGCACCGTCTCCCCCGGTACCGCGGCGGAGCCGGCCGCCAGCGGCACGCCGTCTGCCAGGGCCGGCAGCAGGTAGCGGAGCAGGACCACCTCGCCGACCTCGCGGACCTCGGCGAGGGCCATCCGATGCCCGGGCCCGTACGGGTACCGGCCGGGCCCCGCGAAACGCGGGGCACCGGGGTCGCCGACGAAGAACGGCGCGATCACCAGCTGCAGCTCATCGGCGAGCCTGCCGGTGAGGAACTGCCGGGACACCTCGGCCCCGCCTTCCACCATGAGGCGGCGGATCCCCCGCCGGGACAGGTCCGCCAGCACCGGGGCCAGCGCCGGCCGGTCCCCCGCGTCGACCACCTCGGCCAGGCCGTCAAGCCGGCGGCGGGCCCGCGCCACCGCCGGGCTCGCGCAGTAGACGAGCCGGGCCGGGCGGGCGCCCGGGCCCTCCCCGGTACCGCCGCCCGGCCGTGGCGCGGAGAAGAACCGGGCGGCGGGATCGAGGTCGCCGCTGGCGGTCAGGGTGACCCCGGCCGGGTGCTCGGGCCGGCCGTTTGCCGTGCGGGCCGCCCGCCGCGCCGGTGAGCGGATGAGCAGGCGGGGGTCGTCGCGGCGGATCGTGCCCGCCCCGACCATGATCGCGTCGCTGCTGGCCCGCTCGCCGTCCACCCGGTCCAGGTCAGCGGCTCCCGAGAGCACCAGCCGCTCGCGCCCGGGCGCGTCCAGGCAGCCGTCGACCGACATCGCGCAGCTGAGCAGCACGTAGGGACGTTCGCTCACCAGGTTCCGATCCGGTCTGCCGGTGCCTGGCCGGGCAGCGGCGCAGGCTTCCCTCACGGTACCCACAACCCACCGGCCCGGGGGCGCGCCCCGGCGCCTTCCGGGTGGGCCGCACGGGTCCGGGACGCGTCTCGCGGTGCCCGGCCGCCAGTGGTTTACTGGCCAAGCAGCGCAGGCGGTGCGACCGGAGCGAGGGCGGAGCGATGGACTCGGTGTGGACCCATGGGCAGGCCAGGCAGGTGGAGACGTTCGAGTCGGTCAACCCCGCCACCTCCGAGGTGATCGCCACCTTCGGCGTCCACGGCCGGGCCGAGGTGGAGGCCGCCGTCGAGCGCGCCCATGAGGCCGCCGCCTGGTGGTCCGGGCTGGGCTGGAAGACCCGCCGGACCAGGCTGCTCGCCTGGAAGTCCCACCTGATCCGCTACATCGGCCGCCTCGCCGAGCTCGTCCACACCGAGACCGGCAAGCCGCTCGCCGACGCCCAGCTGGAGATCATCCTGGCGATCGTGCACATCGACTGGGCGGCGCGCAACGCCCACCGGGTGCTGGGCCCGCGCCGGGTGGGCAGCGGGGTCGCGGCGATCAACCTCGCCTCGTCGGTGGAGTACGCCCCGCTCGGCGTCATCGGCGTGATCGGGCCGTGGAACTACCCGGTCTTCACCCCGATGGGCTCGATCGCCTACGCGCTGGCCGCGGGGAACGCCGTGGTGTTCAAGCCCAGCGAGTTCACGCCCGCGACCGGCGGCTGGCTGGTCAGCTCGTTCGGCGACGTGGTGCCCGAGTATCCGGTGCTGCAGCTGGTCACCGGCGGTGCCGGGACCGGCGAGGCGCTCGCCCGCAGCGCGGTGAACAAGATCTCGTTCACCGGCTCCAGCGCGACCGCGCGCAAGGTGATGGCCGCCTGCGCGGACAACCTCACGCCGATGGTCGCCGAGTGCGGCGGGAAGGACGCTTTCCTGGTGGGCGCCGACGCCGACCTGGACGCGGCCGCCGACGCCGCGGCCTGGGGCGCGGTGTCCAACGCGGGGCAGACCTGCATCGGGGTGGAGCGGGTCTACGTGGTCGAGGCCGTGTATCACTCGTTCCTGGAGAAGCTGGCCGAACGGATGGCCGGGGCGCGCCCCGGTGACGACCGTGAGTCCGCCTACGGGCCGATGACCCGCCCGGCCCAGACCGACGTCGTCGAGGACCACGTCGCCGACGCCCTCGCCCGGGGCGGCCGGGCGGTGATCGGCGGCATGCAGAGCATCCGGCGCCCGTATGTGGACCCGGTCATCCTGGCCGATGTGCCGGAGACGAGCCTGGCGATCCAGGAGGAGACGTTCGGCCCCACCCTGACCGTGACGAAGGTCGCGGACCTGGACGAGGGCGTGGCACTGGCGAACGCCAGCCGCTACGCGCTGGGGTCCACCGTGTTCGTAGGCAGCAAGAAACGCGCCATGGCGGCGGCGCGGGCGATGCGCAGCGGCATGACCGCGATCAACTCGGTGATCGGGTTCGCGACCGTGCCCGCGCTGCCGTTCGGCGGGAACGGCGACTCCGGTTTCGGCCGCATCCACGGACCCGACGGGCTGCGCGAGTTCAGCCGGGCCAAGGCGATCACCCGGGTCCGGATGCGATCCCCGATCAACCTGACCACGCTCAGCCGCACCGACAAGGACATGAACAGGCTGCTGTCCGTCGCCACCCTGCTGCACGGCAGGCGCTACCGCTAGCCCCCCAAGCGTGCGGCGGCTCAGATTTCCGGCCCCTAGTTAAGAGAACGCCCACGTGCCTGTCAGCCCAGGCTGAATTCGCCGCTCTTGACGGCAGCGGTGAACAGGGAGCCACCTCCAGCCGGCCCAGCGCGAGGAGCGGTATGTCCTGCGCGGCGACGGCTGGCTCGAACTGGCCGGGACGGCGGTCAATGCCACCCGGGACGTGGCCGGCCTGGCGCCCCCCGGCGACATTCACCTCGTGCGCAACGACGGCGGCCAGACCGCCATCTCGCTGCACATCTACGGCACCGACATCAGCCGCCTCGGCAGCAGCGTCCGCCGGATCTACGATCTGCCTGTCGTCGCCGGGACACCCGGCTGACGGCACAGCATCCGCTGCGGCGCGGGCCGGCGATCCCAAGCTACGCTCACCACCGCGCCTCTGGTCTCGCAAGCGGGCAATTTGCTATTTTACAGGTCGAGTATGAAGAGTACGCGGCGACAGACCAGCACAGCACGATCATCACCTTCTATCACCCGCCGCGTGACCGGGACTGAGGCCAGCTGGACCATGATGGGGGAAGTGGATCAGAACGATCCGGAAGCCATCCTCAGTTACCGGCGCCTGAACGGGCGCGTTCGTCAAGTGCACACATGAGCTCAATGGAGGAACACCATGACGCTGGCTCTCGGGGACACCGCCCCGGACTTCCACGCCCAGACAACCGAAGGGCCGATCGACTTCCACGACTGGATCGGGGACTCGTGGGTGGTCCTGTTCTCACATCCGAAGGACTTCACTCCGGTATGCACGACCGAACTCGGCTACATGGCCAGGATCAAGCCGGAGTTCGACCGGCGCGGCGTTAAGATCATCGGCCTGTCGGTCGATGGCACCAGCGACCACGAGCGGTGGGCAGCCGACATCAAGGAAACCCAGGGGCAGGCGCCCAACTACCCGATCATCGCCGACGCCGACTTCAACGTGTCCAAGCTCTACGGGATGCTCCCGGCCAGCGTCTCCGGCGACCCGAAGGTACGCACGCCCGCCGACAACCAGACGGTGCGGAACGTATTCGTGATCGGCCCGGACAAGAAGATCAAGCTGATCCTGGTCTACCCGATGACCACCGGGCGCAACTTCGACGAGGTACTGCGGGTGATCGACTCTCTCCAGCTCACCGCCAAGCACCGGGTGTCCACCCCGGTGAACTGGCAGCCGGGGGAAGACGTCATCATCGCCGGCTCGGTCTCCAACGCCGAGGCCAAGGAGATCTTCGGCGAATGGGAGGAGCCCAAGCCCTACATCCGCATCGTCTCCCAGCCCGGCTGACGTCCCGGGCCTCGCTGCGCCGCTGCATATGGCTGGGGCGGCCTGGCAGGCCGGCTGATTTAGGCCCGTTCGGCGGGCAGGAGGTCGCTGGCCAGGGCCGGGTCGGCGGGCTCCAGCGGAGCGCGGCCGATGATGAGATCGGCGGCCCGCTCGGCGATGGCGATGGTCGGGGCGTTGGTGTTGCCCCGGGGCACCACCGGCATCACCGAGGCGTCGACCACCCGCAGCTGCTCCACCCCGCGCACCCGCAGCTCCGGGTCCACCACGCTGGTCAGCTTGGCGGCGGCCAGCCGCGAGTCGCCGCCCATCGCACAGGTGCCCACCGGGTGGAACAGCGTGGCGAGGTCGCGCCGGATGAACTCCCGGACGGCCGTGTCCGAGCGGACCTCCGGTCCCGGTGACAGCTCGGACCTGCAGATCCTGGAGAGCGGGCTGGCGCACGCGAACTCGCGGGCCATCCGGACCCCTTCCACCAGCGGCTCGATGTCGGTGCCGTCGGACAGGTAGGCGGGGTCGATGGCGGGCTTGTGCCGGGGGTCGGCGCTGCGCAGCCGGACGTGGCCGCGGCTGCCGACGCCGACCAGCGTGATCAGCAGGGACAGCGCCCGCGTCCGCGGGTCGGCCAGCCCTTCCCGCTGGTAGGGCGTGGGGAGCACGTGCCATTGCAGGTCGGGCGCTGCGAGTGAGGGCCGGGTCCGGCTGAACCCGCCCGCCTCCGCCACGTTCGAGGTCAGCGGGCCGGAGTGCCGCAGCCGCCAGCGGGCCAGGTTGGCCGGGGTGGACTCCTCCCACAGGCCCTGCGTGCGCGGGGTGGACCACATCGTGGTGACCACCGGGTGATCAGACAGGTTCGCGCCCACACCCGGGCTGTCCGCGTGGACGATGATGCCGTGCTCGTTCAGGTGGCTGGCGGGGCCGATGCCGGAGAGCATGAGCAGATGCGGGCTGCCGATGGCTCCCGCGGACAGGATCACCTCGGCTTCGGCGCGCGCCGTCTCCTCCGCGCCGCGGCGCAGGTAGCGCACCCCGGCGGCACGGCCCGCCTCCACCACCACCTGGGTCACCCGGGCGTCGGTCAGCACTTCCAGGTTGGGCCGTGACATGGCCGGGTGCAGGTAGGCGTCCGCCGCCGACCAGCGGCGGCCGTCCCGCTGGGTCACCTGGTAGAAGCCGCTGCCGTCCTGCTGCGGCCCGTTGAAGTCCTCGTTCGCCACCAGCCCGCACTCACGCGCCGCCGCGACCCACGCCTTGGTGAGCGCCGACCGGTACTTCAGGTCCGAGACGGTCAGCGGGCCGCCCGCGCCGTGGTAGGGCGAGGCGCCCCGGGTATTGTCCTCGGCCCGGCGGAAGTAGGGCACCAGGTCGGTGTAGCCCCAGCCGGTGCAGCCGTAGTCGTCCCGCCAGGTGTCGTAGTCGTGCCGGGCGCCCCGGATGTAGATCATCGCGTTCATCGATGACGAGCCGCCGAGCATGCGGCCACGGGGC
>Ga0335079_10000253_pt1 | contig 63030 bp, 60 predicted proteins | sample Lox_Sample_33_FD_206719 | JGI IMG/M metagenome (GOLD analysis project Ga0335079, IMG submission 206719) | Soil microbial communities from Loxahatchee National Wildlife Refuge, Florida, United States - Lox_Sample_3.3 | ecosystem: Environmental > Terrestrial > Soil > Wetlands | place: USA...
ACCGCATGTTCACGCCGGAGTTCCGCAACCGGCTCGACGCCATCATCTCGTTCTCGCCCTTGGCGCCCGAGACGATCGGCCGCGTCGTCGACAAGTTCATCCTCCAGCTCGAGGAGCAGCTTGCCGATCGCAACGTCACGATCGAGCTCGACGATGGCGCGCGGCAGTGGCTCGCGGAAAAGGGCTACGACAAGCTCTTCGGTGCGCGGCCGCTGGCGCGCATCATCCAGGAGCACGTCAAGAAGCCGCTGGCGGAAGAGCTGCTGTTCGGCAAGCTGCAGAAGGGCGGCATCGTGCGGGTGAAGCGCGAAGACGATAAGCTCACCTTCACCTTCATCGAACAGCCGGGCCCGCGGCTACCGGCGCCGAAGGAACCCGAATACGTCGAGTGACGCACGCCGCCGCCGCGACGCCGCGTAGCGTCGATATCGAGCACGCTATTCGATCACCTCGTCGGCGCCCGCGAGCACCGATTCCGGCATGTCGAGGCCGAGAGCCTTCGCCGTCTTCATATTTATGATGAACTCGAACTTCGTGGGGAGCTGGACCGGCAGGTCCGCCGGGTTGGCGCCCTTGAGGATGAGGTCGATGTAAGCGGCCGCACGCCGGAATAGGTCCGGCGCATTGTTTCCGAACGAAGCGAGCCCGCCGCTTTCCGCGAAATAGCGATCGCCATAGACCGCGGGGAGTCGATGCTTCGCCGCGAGCGCGGCGATGAGGTCACGGTTGCCGAGTGTTACGGCATGCGGCGCGACGATAAGGCCGCCCTGCTGCGCGGCGGCGAAATTGGTGATGACACGCTCGATGTCGGCGCCGTTCCGCACAGCCAGCGCCGTAAACTCGATCTTGAATGTTGGCGCGGCGCCTTCGGCCGCGTGCATGAAGCCCACGTTGGGAGCCGCGTCCGGATCGAAAATGAATCCGACGCGCCTGACCTTTGGCGCGATCTCGGTAAGTACCTGGAGCCATTTTGCGCCGACCGAGTTTTCAAAATTGGCGAAGCCGGTCAAGTTTCCGCCCGGGCGGGAAAGACTCGCGGCAAAGCCGCTGCCGATCGGGTCGCCGACGAAAGCGAATACGATCGGTATGGTCCGGGTTTCCTGCTGCAGGATTGCCGTGACCTGATTGGTGCTCGGAATGATGACGTCGGGCTTCAACTCGATCAGCTGCTTGGCAAACGTGCGGGCGGCGACCGGGTCGGCGCCCGCCCAGCGAAAGTCGATGCGTATGTTGCGGCCCTCCTTCCAGCCTACGCGCTCCAATCCTTCGCGTAGGGCGACGACATTGGCCTGTGCCTGTATGTCGCCTTCCGGGTAGCCCATCAGCACGCCGATCCGACGCATGGGCGCGTCTTGCTCGGCGCGGGCTGAAAATGGCGCCGACGCTGTGCCGATGGCGAGCGCCGCCAAGAAATTCCGTCGCCTCATGCGGTCCCCCTCGGCGTGGCACCCGACCCAAATCAAGGTAACGAAACTTTGACAGTACTCAACAGCGGTCACACCTCCTGTCGCCGAAGGGTGTGATTATTCCGCCGTTTCACACTTGAACGGCGAAAGCGCTTCCTCGAGCGCCTCGATCTCGTGCTCGACCGCATGGCGCTCGCGCACGAGGAAATCCTCGACCGCGCGCTGGAATCCGGCATCGCGGATCCAGTGCGCGCTGTAGGTCGCGCACGGCAGGTATCCGCGCTGGATCTTGTGCTGGCCTTGCGCGCCGGCCTCGACGCGCTTCAAGCCGCGCGCGATCGCGAAGTCGATGGCGCGGTAGTAGCACGCCTCGAAATGCAGGAATGGGAAATCGCCGACGCAGCCCCAGTTGCGGCCATAAAGCGTCTCCGTGCCGATGAGATTGAGGGCTCCGGCGACATAGCGGCTGCCTTGGCGCACCATGACGAGCGCCACCCGGTCGGCCATGCGCGCGCCCAGAAGGTCAAAGAACTCGCGCGTCAAATAGGCCGAGCCCCATTTCCGGTCGGATGTCGACATGTAGAAGCGGAAGAACGCATCCCAATGCTTCTTCTCGATGGCGCTTCCGGTCAGTGTCTCGATCTCGAGCCCGCCGGCCATGGCGTCGCGCCGCTCGCGCCTGATCTGCTTGCGCTTCCTTGAGGTAAGCGCCTCGAGGAAATCGTCGAAGTCGCGATAGCCGTTATTTTCCCAGTGGAACTGCCGGCCGATGCGCTGGAGGAAGCCCGCCTGGCCGAGCCGCTCCCATTCGGCTTCGGTCGGGAACGTCACGTGGAGCGATGACACTTTCCGTCGCCGCGCCACCTCGACCAGCGCCGCGACCAGAAGATCGGCGCAGTCGGGCGTGGCGGCCGGGTGGAGGAGGAGACGCGGACCGGTCGCCGGCGTGAACGGCACGCACGCCTGGAGCTTCGGGTAATAGTGCCCGCCCGCGCGCTCCAGCGCCGAGGCCCAGCCGTGGTCGAAGACGTACTCGCCGTAGGAGTGGCTTTTGAGATAAAGCGGCACGGCGCCGAGGAGTTGGCCCTCGCCGTTCTCGAGCAGCAGGTGCTGCGGCAGCCATCCGGTTCGCGCCGTGGCTGAGCCCGACGCTTCGAGCGCTTCGAGGAATGCGTGGCTGAGGAACGGGTTTTCGGGCCCGGCGCAAGCATCCCACGATGCCGCCGGAACATCGGCGAGCTTTTCCACCATGCGCACGCTCAAGCGTTCGCCGCCGTCGGCCATGCGTCCTCGCCTTTCGCTCAATCCTGCGCCGCCCCGAAGCATACTCGTCCGGGGCGCCGCCGCGAAAGCGCCGCAATCGCCTTTTATGGAGTCGCCATGAGCTTTCGCTCCGCCATCCTCGCGCTGGTGCTGTGTCTCCTTGGGGCGGCACCGCAATCGCACGCGGCGCTCTTAGGCGACGCCGCGGTGCCCTATCGCGCCGAGCGCACTGTCACCGTCGACGGGCGTACCTATTCCGGCGCGGTCGAGTCCACGCCCGGCCATCAGCGTCACGAGCAGGACCTGCTTGGCATGCACGACGTGTTCCTGCTCGACACTGCGGCGGCCAAGGGCTTTCTCGTGCTGCCGTCGGTCAAGACCTATGTCGAGTTCCCGTTCCCGCCGCTCATGGCGGAGCTCGATTCCGAGGATTTATTGAGCGACCCGGTCGGACAGGAGAAGGTTGCGGGTGTCTCCGCCACGAAATACCGGGTCGATCACAGGGCGGCTGACGGCAGCCACGCCAAGGGGTTTCTCTGGCTTGCGCGCGGCGGCATCCTGGTCAGGCTCCAGGTGATGATAATGCGCGCCCATGACGGAAGGCCGATGCAGATCGAGATGGAGCTGTCGCATCTCGTGACGGGTCCGGTCGATCCCGCGCTCTTCATCCTGCCGCAGGGCTTTGCGCGCCTTCCAGCCGGCGCGCTTGGCCCGCTCCTCGGCGGCAAGCCGCCTTCCTGAGCCTGGCCTTTAGGCTTGTCCCCTCCGCACGCGCTCCGGCGAAAATGGAGCGCGGCGGATACGGTCGCCGGTGGCGTCGAAGATCGCGTTGCCGATCGCCGCTGCGATCGGCCGGGTCGAGGGTTCGCCGGCGCCCGACGACGGCGCGTCGCGGCGATCGAGCAGCACGATGTCGATCTGCTCTGGCGCGTCCGTGATGTCGAGGATCGGATAGGTTTTCCAATCGACGCTCGTCACCTTGCGCGTATCGAACCTAACCTCCTCGTGGATCGAGCGGCTGGTCCCTTGTACGACATTGCCCTCGATCGTGTTGCGCAGGAGACCGGGATTGACGATGCGGCCGCAATCGTGTGCGACAGTGGCGCGCACGACCCGCACCTTGCCGGTGCGGCGGTCCACTTCGACCTCGACGGCGGCGGCGACGATGGTCGGGTGCCGCAGCGTATAGGCGAAGCCGCGGCCGCGCACGAGATCGGCGCTGTCGTTTCTATGCGTTGACGCGACACGGCTCTGCCACCCGAATTTCTGTGCTGCCGCCTGAACCACCTCCCGGTCGCGTCCCGGCGGCAAATGCCGGAGCCTGAATTCGACCGGATCGGCGCCAGCCGCGAACGCGACTTCGTCGATGAACGATTCGTGCGCGAAGCACACTTGCGGTCCGCACGGATCGCGCATGTGCGCGGTCCTCAGCGGCGACGCGCGGTCGAGCAACGGCGGAATCGTTTCCCATGCCTGGAGGATGTTCGGAATTTCGTACGCGTGCTCGGGATGGCCGAACCCGTCGAGCGAATGGAGCGGCACACCCCAGGTCATGCCGATCAGGCTATGGGCCGGTTCCGATTCGTTGCTGTTGATGTCGACCCGCGAGAAGCCCTTGCTCTCGAAATGGTAGGCGACGAGCTTGCCGTTGCCATCGAGGCCGGCGCGGCCGCGGTGGATCGAGGCGGGCGCCTTCGGATCCCAGCCGATGCCTTCGGCCCGCATTCCCTGCACGCGCACCGGCCGGCCAACGATCTGCGACAGGACCGCGGCCTCGAGCGCGGCGTCGCCGGCGTCGTTGCGGCCATAGGAGCCGGGCCCGGTGCGCCAGATCGCGCGGACCTTGTCGACGGGAATGTCGAGGATCGCGGCCACCCCGTCGCGTGCGTAGTGCGGCTTTTGCGAGCCGGTCCAGATCGTGACGGCGCCGTCCTTGAACGAGGCGACGGCGCAGGCAGAGCCCATGCTGGCGTGCGACTGGAACGGCCATTCGTAGTCCGCCTCGACGCGCTTTGCCGCGCCGGCGAGCGCCGCCTCGACATCGCCGCGCTTCTGGTTTTTGTCTTCGTCGCGCTTGCGTGTCGCCGACTTGCGGATGTGATCGTAGAGCTCCTCCTGCGATGCGAAGACGGGTGCGGGCTCGGACCATTTCGCCTTGAGCGCTGCGCTGGCGCGAACGGCATTCCATTCCTTCTCGGCGACGACGGCGAGAAAGCCGTTCTTCGCGACAACGCGGACGCCCGCGATGCCGCGCGGCGACTCCTCGTCCACCGCGACGAGGGTGGCCCCGGCAACCGGCGGGCGGATCACGCGCGCATGCAGCATCCCCGGCACGCGCACGTCGGTCACGTATTCGTGCCGCGCGAACACTTTCGCGGCGACGTCGCGGCGCGGCGGCGAAGTGCCGATCACCTTGTAGCCGGCAGGATCTTTGAGCGGCGCCTTGCTGTCGATGTCGAGATCGTTGCCGAGCTTGCCGTTCCACGGCACTTGCAGCTCGAAATAGCCGCCGCCGATCAGCTTGCCATAGCTGACGCTCTTGCCGTTGCCGGAGACGACGCCATCCGCAACGCTGAGTTGGTCAGGGGCCGCGCCGAGACGCTTTGCCGCCATGGCAAGAAGTGCCTGGCGCGCTTCGGCCGCGGCGTGCCGCATCGCCTGGCCGCCTTTGAAGATGCCGGTGCTGCCGCTGGCGCCGCCTTGGTTGATTGTGGCCGCCGTGTCGCCCATCACCACAGCTACCTTGTCGGCCGGCAGGTCGAGCTCTTCGGCGACGATCTGCGCGATGCCGACGTCGGTCCCTTGGCCGCCGTCGATCTTGCCGAAATAAGCCGTGACGGCTCCGTTCTCGTGCACGGCGAGATAGCTGTCGAGCCGGCGCGGATCGAGCGGAGGCCTGCCTTTGCCGCCCCGCATGACGCCTTGCGTCTGAGCAAGAGCGGGAACCGTGAAGCTCACCACGAGCGCGCCCGACCCGGCGAGGATGGCACGGCGATTGACCTCGGTCATCGTCATCGCGTCCTCCCTCAAGCCTGCGCCGCGCGCTTCACTGCGCGCAGAATCGCCACGTGCGTGCCGCATCTACATTTGAGGCCGCTCAGCCCTTCGCGGATTTCGGCGTCGGTCGGATGCGGGTTCTTCTGCAACAGCGCCGCCGCGGTCATGATCCAGCCGTTGATACAGTAGCCGCATTGCGGCACGCCCTCGGCGACATAGGCCGCCTGAAGCGGATGGGGATGCTGTGGCGTGCCCAGCCCGGCCAGGGTCGTGACCTTGGCGCCGTCGACGGCCGAGAGCGGCGTCACGCAGGAGCGCACCGCCGCGCCGTTGACATGCACCGTGCAGGCGCCGCATTGCGCCAGACCGCAGCCGAAATGCGGATTGCTCATTCCGAGCTCGTCGCGAAGCGCGTAGAGGAGCGGCATGTCCCGGTCTTCGACTTCGAGCGTGTGCCGCTTGCCGTTGACCTCGATGCGGATTTGCCCGGCCATCCCGCCACCCTCCCAGGTCATTGATCGGCGGAGCCTAGCGCGCTCCCCCCGCTAAGCAATCTGGCCAAGGGAGGGGCCAAAAAAAAACCGGCCTTCGCGAACGAAGGCCGGCAGTCAACTGCGCGTGGTCCCTCGCCGGCAAGCGAGGGTATGGCGTTCTAGGCCGCGATTTCGGCGGCCATCCCCGCCGAAGCAGACAAAAAAAGGGGGTGCGACCGAAGTCGCACCCCTAAAGACTGCCTCAAGAGCGCGGCGCCAGCCGGGAGGCTTTAGCTGGGGCCGCGCCGCGATCAGCTGCAGCCGCTAGTGCTGCCGCATGTGTCGCATTTGAGGCAGGTTCCGTTCCGTACCAGGGTGAAGTTGCCGCAGTCGCCGCAACTGTCGCCCTCATAACCCTTGGCCTTTGCGACGCGGATCTGCTCGATCCTGGCCGCCATGACCACCGTGCGCGCATCGGGCTCCGCGATGGCGGCGACCGCAAGCCCCTGCGCCACGTCCACCGCCGTTGCCGACGCGGTGGCAGTCGCGAGGCTCGCGGTCGCGCCGTTCGCCCCTCCTTGCAGCACGGTCAGTCGGCTGCGGACGTATCCGGTCGAGGCCATGCGTTGCACCATCGCCGCCACGCCGCCGCCGTCGGGAAGCGTCGACTCGGCACTACCCTTGCCGACCGTGTCCGGCATAACGTCGCCGGGCTGCACATGAGCGAGGTCGTTGCGCCCGAGGTAAGAAATCGCGAGCTCGCGGAAGATGTAGTCGAGCAGCGAGGTTGCCATCTTGATCGCATCATTGCCCTCGACGATGCCCGCCGGTTCGAACCGCGTGAAGGTAAAGGCTTCGACGAACTCCTCGAGCGGCACGCCGTATTGCATCCCGATCGAGATCGCGATCGCGAAATTGTTCATGAGCGAGCGGAAGGCCGAGCCTTCCTTGTGCATGTCGATGAAGACTTCGGCGAGCGCGCCGTCCTCGTACTCGCCGGTGCGCAGATAGACCTTGTGGCCGCCGACCATCGCTTTCTGGGTATAGCCCTTGCGCCGCTGCGGCAGACGCTTCCGCTCGCTTCGCGGCAGCACGCGCTCGATGATGCGCTCGACGATCCGCTCGGCGACGAGCGGCACGCGCGCGGCGGGCGCGCGCTCGACAAGCGCGTCGGCCTCTTCGTCCTCGTCCTCGAACAGCGCCGACTGCAACGGCTGCGACAGCTTCGAGCCGTCGCGGTAGAGCGCGTTCGCCTTCAACGCGAGCTGCCAGGACAGCATGTAAGCCGACTTGCAGTCCTCGACCGACGCGCTGTTCGGCATGTTGATCGTCTTCGAGATCGCGCCCGAGATGAAGGGCTGCGCCGCGGCCAGCATGCGGATATGGCTCTCGACCGAGAGGCAGCGCTTGCCGTTCCGGCCGCACGGATTGGCGCAGTCGAACACGGCCAGATGCTCGGGCTTCAGGTGCGGCGCGCCTTCGAGCGTCATGGCGCCGCAGCAATAGGTGTTGGCGGCCTCGATCTCGCTCTTGCTGTAGCCGAGCGCCTGCAGCATGTCGAAGGCGGCATCGGCCATCTGCTCGGCGGTGAACCCGAACGCGGTGCGGCAAAACTCCTCGCCGAGCGTCCACTTGTTGAAGGCGAACTTGATGTCGAAGGCCGAGACCAGCGCCTGTTCCAGGACCTCGATCGCGCCGTCCGTAAAGCCCTTGGACTTGAGCTGGCGGTGATTGACCGCGGGCGCGTCCTTCAACGTGCCGCGTCCCACGGCGTACTGCGTGATCGTCTCGATCTCGTGCGCGCCGTAGCCGAGCGTGCGCAGCGCCTCGGGCACGCCGCGATTGATGATGCGGAAATAGCCGCCGCCGGCGAGCTTCTTGAATTTGACGAGCGCGAAGTCGGGCTCGACGCCGGTCGTGTCGCAATCCATGACGAGGCCGGTCGTGCCCGTGGGCGCGATCACGGTTGCCTGGGCGTTGCGATAGCCGTGCTGCTCGCCAAGCGCGAGCGCGCTGTCCCAGGCGCGCTTGGCCGCTTCGACGAGCGCGGGGTCGGGGCAATTCGCGGCATCGAGCGGGACGGGCGCGATCGAAAGCCGCTCGTAGCCCTCCGCGTCGCCGTGGGCCGCGCGGCGATGGTTGCGGATGACGCGCAGCATCGGCTCGCGGTTCGCGGCGAAGCCGGCGAACGGACCGAGCTCGCCCGCCATCTCGGCCGATGTCGCATAGCCGACACCGGTGAGGATCGCGGTCAGCGCCGCGCAGAGCGCACGCCCCGCGTCGCTGTCATAAGAGAGGCCCGCCGCCATCAGGAGCCCGCCGAGATTGGCGTAGCCCAGGCCCAGCGTGCGGTACTCGTAGCTGAGCCGCGCGATCTCGCGTGATGGGAACTGCGCCATCAGCACGGAAATCTCGAGCGTGATGGTCCAGAGCCGGATGGCATGCTCGTACGCGGGAATGTCGTAGCTGCCGTCCTCGCGCCGGAACGCCAGGAGATTGAGCGAGGCGAGATTGCATGCCGTGTCGTCGAGGAACATGTATTCCGAGCACGGATTCGACGCGTTGATGCGACCGCTCGCGGGACAGGTGTGCCATTCGTTGATGGTCGTGTCGTACTGCAGGCCCGGATCGGCCGAGGCCCAGGCGGCGTAGCAGATCTTGTCCCAAAGCTCGCGCGCCTTCAGCGTCTTCGCGACCTTGCCGTCGGTACGCCGCGTCAGGCGCCACTCGCCGTCCTCGCGCACGCGCTCGAGGAAATCGTGCGACACGCGCACCGAGTTGTTGGAGTTCTGGCCCGAGACGGTGAGATAGGCCTCGCTGTCCCAATCGGTGTCGTAGGTCCTGAACTCGATCGAGCTGTGGCCTTGCTCGGCGAACTGGATGACGCGCTGGACATAGTTCTCCGGGATCATGGCGCGCCGCGCCGCGCGGATCTCGCGCTTCAGGGCCGCGTTCCTCGCCGGATCGAAGCGGCCTGCGCCGAGCGCTTCGGCGGCAACGCCGTGGCAGGCCGCTATGATGAGGTTCAGGTGCTTTTCCGCGAGCTTCGAGCCGGCGACGAGCGCCGCCACCTTCTGCTCCTCGACCACCTTCCATTCGACATAGGTCTCGATGTCGGGATGGTCGACGTCGACCGTCACCATCTTGGCCGCGCGCCGCGTCGTGCCGCCGGACTTGATGGCGCCGGCGGCGCGGTCGCCGATCTTGAGGAAGCTCATCAGGCCCGAGGAGCGTCCGCCGCCCGAGAGCCGCTCGCCTTCGCCGCGCACCTTCGAGAAATTCGAGCCGCTGCCCGAGCCGTACTTGAAGATGCGTGCCTCGCGCACCCACAGATCCATGATCCCGCCTTCGTTGACGAGATCGTCGCTGACCGACTGGATGAAGCAGGCGTGCGGCTGCGGATGCTCGTAGGCGCTCTCCGACAGGCGCAATTCGCTGGTCTTGTAGTCGACGTAGTGGTGCCCTTGCGCCGGCCCGTCGATGCCGTAGGCCCAATGGAGCCCGGTGTTGAACCACTGCGGCGAGTTGGGCACGCCCATCTGCTTCGCGAGCATGAAGCAGGTCTCGTCGTAATAGGCGCGGGCGTCAGCCTCGCTATCGAAATAGCCGCCTTTCCAGCCCCAGTAGGTCCAGGTGCCGGCAAGCCGGTGGAACACTTCCTTGGCGCTCGTCTCCGAGCCCGAGCGCGCCGTCGCCGGCTGGTCCTCGGCGGGCATGTGCCGCCACAGCCACTCCGGCACGTCTTGCTCCGCGACCGCCGTCAGCTTCGCCGGCACGCCCGCCTTGCGGAAATATTTTTGCGCGAGGATGTCGCACGCGACCTGGCTCCAGAAGGCCGGCACTTCGATGTCGGGCTGGTGGAAGACGCGAGAGCCGTCGGGGTTGCGGATTTCGCTCGTCGCCTTGCGGAACGCGATGCCGTGATAGGGGTCTTTGCCAGCGGCCGTGAAGCGACGCTCGATGCGCATTTGTGGCGTTCCCCCGAAAGTACCAGGCTTTACCGGTGCTTCCCACCACCCGTTGGGCCACACCGTGTGTCAGAACACAAAGTCTGGCCCTAAACGCGCGAGAGCGTCAAGCCTCAAATTCGCCATAGGACAGAAATCCTGCCCCAATATCTTGGGTAATACGTCTTGACCCGAAGGCCTATGTTGTGGGCGTGCCCGCGAAACAGAGCACGTAGCCGTCGGGGTCGAGGACATAGAAATCGCGCGTGCCCCACGCGGTCGGCGCGAGCGGCTTGATGATGGCGGCGCCCTTGGCGGCGCAGGCCGCGTGGAATTCGTCGATTCCGGCGACGGCAGCATAAAGATCGAGATGCTCGTTGGCGCGGCGATGTTGGCGCTCGGCGTCGTTCTTGGGCGCGCACTTCAGATGGAGTTCGAAGCCGTCGCGTGTCCCGACCGCATAGAAGCCGCCCCACGGCGTGCCAAACGTGAAGCCGAGCACGTCGCGGTAAAAGGCAATCGCGCGGTCGAGGTCGTCGACCAGGAATTGCGGCGCGAGCGAGGTGAGGCGCGGCGTGTCGCTCACGGTTCGGTCGCCCCCGCGCGCCGGTAGAGCACTTTGCCGCAGGCATGGCAGCAAAGTTCGGGCGGCAGCGCGACGTGCTCCCGCGGCGGCTCGGGCTTCGGCTCCTCGAAGCCTTCGAGATCGGGAAAGATGACGCAGCACGCGCACACCGAGCCGTTGCTGCCGGCGTCATAGAGCCGCAGCATCTCCTCGCTCCAAGGCGCGTCGCAGAAGACGCAGCGCGGCCGTGTGTCGGGCTCGAGATTTGCCATCCGCGCGATGTTAGCAGCGGGTGCCGCGCGCTGCGATAGGCGCCAGATGACCCGCGCTGACGAGCATCCTATAGTGTGCCGCGGCAGCGAGAGATCGCGACGAGGAGGGCACCCATGAAGATCTGTTGGTTCAATGACAATCGTCTCGGGCTCGTGAAGGGCGACCGCGTCCTCGACGTGACGAAGGCGCTCGAGAAGCTGCCGAAGCTCACCTATCCCTATCCCAAGGGCGATCCGCTCATCACCAACCTCGAGCGCATGAAGCCCGAGATCCTCGCGGCGTCCGAAGGCGCGTCCTCGGTCGCGGTGAAGGACGCGAAATTCCTCTCGCCGGTCCCGTCGCCGACCAAGATCATCGGCACGCCGACGAACTACATGGACCATCGCGAGGAAGCGCAGCAGCAGCGCGAGGTGTTCAGCGGCGGCGTGCCGAACCGCTACACCGGCTCGATCGAGGAGCAGGGGCTGTTCCTCAAGGCGAACAGTGCGCTCGTCGGCACCGGCGAGGGCGTGCGCCTGCGCTTTCCCGACCGCCGCACCGACCACGAGATGGAATTGGGCGTCATCATCGGCAAGAAATCGACCAACATCGGCAAGGCCGAGGCGCTGTCGATCGTGGCGGGATACTGCATCGCGCTCGACATGGTGGTGCGCGGCTCGCAGGACAGGAGCTTCCGCAAGTCGATCGACACCTATGCCGTCGCCGGTCCGTGGTTTGTCACGCCCGACGAGATTGGCGATCCGCAGAATCTCGATTTCTCGCTCGCGGTGAACGGCGCGGTGAAGCAGAAGTCCAACACCAAGATGATGATCATGGACCTCGTCACGCAGATCTCCTGGGCTTCGACCTACTACACGCTGTGGCCGGGCGACATCATCATGAGCGGCACCTGTGCCGGCGTGAGCCAGGTGAAGCCGGGCGACGTCATGCACTGCGAGATCGAGAAGATCGGCGCGGCCGACGTTCGCGTCGTCGCCATCGACTGACATGACCATCGGCACGCGTATCATGACCTGGCTCCGGGGCGAGCCCGTGGGCACGGACGCGTTCGGCAACCGCTACTTCCGCGACAAGCGGCATCTGCCGCGCGCGGGAGGCGGCGGGCGGGGAAGCCGCGAGAAGCGCTGGGTGCTCTATGCCGGCCCGGCCGATGCCTCGCGCGTGCCGCCGGAATGGCATGCCTGGCTCCATCACACGGTGGACGAGGTGCCGAAGGACGGCGGCAAGCTGCATTATTCCTGGCAGAAGCCGCACCAGCCCAACCTCTCCGGCACGCCCAAGGCCTACCGTCCGCCGGGCTCCGTGCTCGTTGGCGGCCCGCGCGAGCGCACCACCGCCGATTACGAGCCGTGGCGTCCCGACGAGGAGACGGCGCAATGAGCCGCAACGCCGTCGAAACGGTGATGGGCGCGGTGGTACTTATTGTCGCCGCGCTTTTCCTGTTCTTCGCCTACACGACGAGCCAGGTGCGTGCCGTCTCGGGATACGAGCTGACGGCGCGCTTCAACCGCGTCGAGGGCTTGCGCGACGGCGGCGACGTGCGCATCAGCGGCATCAAGGTCGGCTCGATCGTCTCGCAGACGCTCGACCCGAAGAACTTCGTCGCCGTCGTCACGATGAGCATCGATCCGTCGATCAAGCTTCCGGTCGATACGGTCGCGACCATCACCTCGGCGGGGCTGTTCGGCGACAAGTACCTGTCGCTCGAGCCCGGCAATGAGGACGACAACATCAAGCCCGGCGGCGAGATCGAGCATACGCAGTCGCCGATGAGCCTCGAATCGCTCATCGGCCAATACATCTTCAGTCAGCAGCCGGCGCAGAAGGGCGGAGGCGGGGCGCAGGGCGGAGCGCCGCCAGCGGCGACCCCGGGCGCCGCGGCGCCGGCAGGTCCGGCAGGCAATGGCACCCTCCCGCCCGCGAAGTGAGCCGGTCCAACACTGGGACCCCGAACGCTATCGCCGCAATGCATCGTTCGTCGCGGCCGGCGGCGCGCCCGTGCTCGAGCTGCTGGCGCCGCAGCCGGGCGAGCGCATCCTCGACCTCGGTTGTGGCGAGGGGGCGCTCACCGCTCTCATTGCCGAGCGCACCGAGGTCGTAGGCGTCGACGCCAGCGCCGAGCAGGTGGCCTCGGCGCGGGCCCGTGGCCTCGACGCACGCGTGATGGACGCGGCGGCGCTGCCGTTCGAGCACGAGTTCGACGCCGTCTTCAGCAACGCGGCGCTCCACTGGATCAAGGATCTCGACGCCGTGGTCGCGGGCGTGCGCCGGGCTTTGAAGCCGGGCGGCCGCTTTGTTGCCGAGATGGGGGGCGAGGGCAACGTCGCGATCATGCGCGAGGCGATGCATCGCGTGTTCGCACGGCACGGCGTCGATGTCGCCGCCGCCGACCCGTGGCGCTTCCTCTCGGTCGCGGAGGGGCGTGCGCTCCTCGGGCGGCACGGCTTCGCCGTTCGCTTCATCGAGCTCATCCCGCGCCCGACGCCACTCCCGGGCGCGCTCGGGGATTGGCTCGACACGTTCGCCGAGACCTTCCTCAAGCGTCTGCCCGAGGCGCAGCGCGGCCCTGTAAAAGCCGAAATCGAGGAGCATCTAAAGGACCGGCTGCGCGACCCGGCCGGGCGCTGGACGGCGGATTATGTCCGGCTGAGGTTCGCGGCCGAGCTTGCCTCCGGGACGTGATCCGATGGCGCCGAAGAAACTCGACCTGCCGACCTGGCGCACGCCCGCGGGCGAGGCGGTCTCGTGCCTCGACAAGATCAAGGTTTTGAACGAGAACCTCGAAGAAATTCGCGTCCTCGCGCAAGAGGCGCTCGAGGATGCGGTGCTCATGGGGGCGGACGAGCAGCAGTTCAAGAAAGTTCTGCATATGATCGCAGAACTAATTGAAAATCCATATAAAAAATCTTGAAGCTAAAGTGCTACATGAGGCTGGCCAAAGGGGCCCGCCGCGCTGATCTGGGGATCGGCTCGATCGCTTGCGTGGCGGCCTTCGTCGCCGCCACGGTGCCGGTGCGCGCCGAGACCGTGGCGGTGCTCCAGGGCCTCGACAAGATCACGGCGCGCAGCTCCACCTTCGACGCGCCGGTCGACCAGAGCGTCCGCTTCGGCTCGCTTCTCATCACGGTGCGCGCTTGCGTCAAGCGGCCGCCGGAAGAGCCGCCCGAGACGGCGGCCTTCCTTCAGATCGACGAGGTGCGCTCTTCCGGCACGACGTTCGAATCGAAGCGCGTCTTCAGCGGCTGGATGTTCGCCTCGAGCCCCGCGATCTCGGCGATGGAGGACCCGATCTACGACGTCGGCGTGCTCGACTGCAAGAGCGACACGACCGACGCGCCGCCAAGCGGCTCGCCCGAGAAGTAGCCGCGCGACTCGAGCGCGTGGTCGAGGCGGCGGTGATAGGCCGCGCGCGAGATCTCGGCCCCGCCGAACTGCGTCAGGTGGCTTGTCATGAACTGCGTGTCGAGTAGCTTGAACCCGCCAAGCTTCAGCCGCGCGACGAGATGGACGAGCGCCACCTTGCTCGCATCCGTGACGCGGCTGAACATGCTTTCGCCGAAGAAGGCCGCGCCGAGGCTCACGCCGTAGAGGCCGCCGACCAGCTTCCCGTCGTGCATCACCTCGACACTATGGGCGTTGCCCATGCGGAAGAGTCCGCTGTAGAGCCGCGCGATCTCGGCGTTGATCCAGGTCTTGGGCCGGTCCGGGCCCGGCTCGGCGCAGGCTTCGACCACGGCAGCGAAGGCGCGGTCGCAGCACACCTCGAACGGCGCGTTGCGCACGGTGCGCGCGAGCCGGCGCGAGAGGTGGAACTTGTCGAGCGGCAGAATGCCGCGGCGCTCGGGATCGACCCAGTAAAGCTGCGGATCCTCGGCGGATTCCGCCATGGGAAAGATACCGGCCGCATAGGCGCGCAGCAGGATCGCCGGCGTCAGCACCGTCATGGCGCAGGCGCGAGCAGCCGCTCGAGCCAGCCGATGTCGTAGTCGCCGTCGATATATTCGGGCTCGGCGATGATGCGCTGCAAGAGCGGGATCGTGGTGTCGATGCCGTCGATCACGAATTCCTCGAGCGCGCGCCGGAGCCGCATCAGGCATTCGTTGCGCTGCGTGCCGTGCGCGACAAGCTTCGCGACCAGGCTGTCGTAGTGCGGCGGCACCGTGTAGCCCTGGTAGAGCGCGCTGTCGACGCGGATGCCGAGCCCGCCCGGCGCGTGATAGCTCGTCACGGTGCCAGGGGACGGGGTGAAGCTCTGCGGATGCTCGGCGTTGACGCGGCATTCGATGGCGTGGCCCGTGAGCGTGATCGCTTCCTGCCGCAGGCCCAAGGGGCTCCCGGCGGCGATGCGGATCTGCTCGCGCACGAGGTCGATGCCGCTCACCATTTCGGAGATGGGATGCTCGACCTGGAGCCGCGCGTTCGTCTCGATGAAGAAGAACGCGCCGTCGGCGACCAGGAATTCGAGCGTCCCGGCGCTGCGGTAGCCGAGCTTCGACATGGCCGCGGCGGCGCCATCGCACAGGCGCTGGCGCTCGGCGGGATTGAGCGCGGGCGACGGCGTTTCCTCGATCAGCTTCTGGTGCTTGCGCTGGATCGAGCAGTCGCGTTCGCCGAGATGGATGACCGCTCCGGTGCCGTCGCCCAGGACTTGCACTTCGACATGGCGCGGCCGTTCGAGATAGCGCTCGAGATAGACCGAGCCGTCGCCAAAAAAGGATTTGGCCTCGGTCGAGGCCAGCGCGAGGAGAGGCTTGAGCTCCGCCTCCTCGCGCACGAGCCGCATGCCGCGTCCGCCGCCGCCGGCCGCGGCCTTGATGAGCACCGGATAGCCGATGCGTCGCGCTTCGGCTTCGGCCATCGCCGGATCGGCAAGCGTGGGCGACCCCGGCACCACCTGAAGCCCGAGCGAGATGGCCGCTCCGCGCGCGGCGACCTTGTCGCCCATGAGCCGCAGATGCTCCGGCGACGGGCCGATGAAGGTGAGCCCGTGCTCCTCCACCATCGCGGCGAAATCGGCGTTCTCGGAGAGGAAGCCGACGCCGGGATGAATGGCATCGGCGCCGGTAATCGCCGCCGCCGACAGGATTGCCGGAACGTTGAGATAGCTCGCCCGCGCCGGGGGCGGGCCGATGCACACGCTCTCGTCGGCAAGGCGCACATGCATGGCGTTGGCGTCCGCGGTCGAGTGCACCGCGACCGTCCGGATGCCCATCTCGCGGCAGGCGCGGTGGATGCGGAGCGCGATCTCGCCGCGGTTGGCAATCAGGACTTTCTCGAACATCGCCTCATTCGAGCAGCATGAGCACCTGGCCGTACTCGACCGGCGCGCCGTCCGTCACGACGATGCGGGCGACGCGGCCGGCGCGCGGCGCGTGAATCTGGTTCATCACCTTCATCGCCTCGACGAGCAGCAGCACCTGGCCTTCGCGCACGCTGTCACCGGCGGCAACGAAGGGCGCAGCACCCGGCTGCGGCGCGAGATAGGCCGTGCCCACCATGGGCGAGGTGACCGCGCCCTCGGGCGGGTGCGCCTCGGCCTCGCGCGCCGGCGGGGCTGCCGCAGGCGGCGGCGCTACGATCGCGGCCGCGACTGGCGCCACGCCGCGCGCGACGCGGATGCGCACGTCGCCGACCGCGTATTCGATCTCGCTCAGGCCCGTCTCGTCGAGCAGTGCCGCCAGTGCGCGGACGAGGTCGCCGTCGATCTTTGGCTCACCACTGGCCATGCGCGAAACCCGCGGGGTCAGCGGCGCGGAGCGTCGACGAGCACGCGCGCGATCGCCTCGAGCGCCAGCACATAGCCGTGCGCGCCGAAGCCGGCGATGATCCCGGTCGCGGCCTGGCTCACATAGGAACGCGCGCGGAACGGCTCGCGCCGATGGATATTGGAGACGTGCACCTCGATCACCGGCACATCGGCCGCGCGCAGCGCATCGAGGATCGCGACGGACGTGTGCGTGTAGCCGCCCGGATTGATGATGATGCCGTGCGCGTTCTCGCGCGCCTCCTGGATCCAGTCCAAGAGCTGGCCCTCATGGTTCGACTGCCGGAACTCGATCGCGAGGCCCAAGGAAGCGGCACACTCGAGGCAGGCTTCCTCGATGTCGGCAAGTGTCTCCGAGCCGTAGATCTCCGGCTCGCGCACGCCGAGCAGATTGAGGTTGGGGCCGTTCAGAATGAGGATGGTGGCGCCGCTCACTTCATCGCTCCCGCGCCCTCTGCGGGCCGGGGACTTTATAGCACGGAAAACGCGGAGAGGCTCAGTCCTCGGCCTCTGGGCCGTGGCTGGCGACGCGGCCTTCGAGCTTCGAGATGGCGGCCTCGAACGCGGCGCGCTCGTCGGGATCGAGCGCCTGGAGCAGATCGCGCTCAACCGCGAGCGCGCGCGGCGCGATATGGCGATAGACGTTGTTGCCACTTGCCGTGAGATCGAGGATGGCGCGGCGGCGGTCTAGCGGATCGGTGCGCCGCGTGATGTAGCCGAGTTCGAGAAGCCGTGTCACCGCGCGCGAGACGCGCACCTTGTCCATTGCCGTCCGCTCGACCACGTTGTTCGCGGTCATGGCGCCGAAGCGGCCGAGCACCGCGAGCGTCCGCCATTCCGGCGCCGATACGTTGAAGCGCCGGGCATAGACGCCCGCCACCGCGCGCGTCATGCGATTGGCGAGAACCGACAGCCGGAACGGCACGAAGCGTTCCAGCACGAACAGTCCGTCGGTTGAGAGCGTGCCGCCAGGAAGCGACTTCATCGCTAACAAAATGTCCCCCCGAAGTGTTAGCGTCAAGTGACTTTAACCGGAAACGGAAAGGGCGGCGCCGTGACGGAGGAACCCTGGCCCAATCCGATGGGCACCGACGGCTTCGAATTCGTCGAATACACGGCGCCGGATCCGGCGGCGCTCGTCGAGGTGCTCGAACGTATGGGCTGCGCGCCGATCGCGCGCCACCGCTCGAAGGAGGTCACGCTCTACCGCCAGGGCAGCATCAATTTCATCATCAATGCCGAGCCGCAGAGCTTCGCCCAGGCATTTGCGCGGCTTCACGGCCCCTCGGCCTGCGCCATGGCGTTTCGCGTGCGCGATGCCGCGAAAGCTTATGCGCGGGCGATCGAGTTGGGCGCCAAGGGCGTCGCCAGCAAGATCGGCCCGATGGAGCTCAACATCCCCGCGATCGAGGGGATCGGCGGCAGCCTCCTCTATCTCGTCGACCGCTACGGCGACCACACCATATATGACGTTGATTTCGTGCCGCTGCCGGGCGCCGCCGCGGTGCCCGAGGGCGCGGGGCTCATCGGCATCGACCATCTCACGCACAACGTCCATCGCGGCCGCATGGCCGAGTGGGCGCATTTCTACGAGCGGCTCTTCGGCTTCCGCGAGATCCGCTATTTCGACATCGAGGGCCAGCATACCGGCCTTCATTCCAAGGCGATGACGAGCCCGTGCGGCAAGATCCGCATCCCGATCAACGAGAGCGCCGATGACAAGTCGCAGATCGCGGAATACCTCGCCGCCTACCACGGCGAGGGGATTCAGCACATCGCCTTGTCGGCGCGGAACATCTACGAGGCGGTCGAGGCGCTGCAAAAGCGCGGCGTCAAGTTCATGTCGGTTCCCGACACGTATTACGAGGCGATCGACGCGCGGCTTCCGGGGCACAGCGAGGATCTCGCGCGGCTCCGGCGCGACCGCATCCTGATCGACGGAGCCGCGGGTCAGAACCAGAGCCCGAAGAAGCTGCTGCTGCAGATCTTCACCGAGACGGTGATCGGCCCGATCTTCTTCGAGATCATTGAGCGCAAGGGCGACGAAGGGTTCGGCGAGGGCAATTTCAAGGCGCTCTTCGAATCGATGGAGCTCGACCAGATGCGGCGCGGCGTGCTCAAGGCGTGAGCTCGCGCGCTGGGCTATAAGGCGGCGAGAGGGGAGGAGGCGCCATGAAGCTCTATAGTTTCCATCGCTCGTCGGCGGCGTTCCGCACGCGCATCGCGCTCAACCTGAAGGGGATCGCCTACGAGCAGGAGCCCATTCATCTGCGCAAGAACGAGCAGCAAAGCGCGGACTATCTCGCGCGCAATCCGCAAGGGCTCGTGCCGACGCTCGAGGACGGCGCCGAGGTGCTGACGCAGTCCTTGGCCATCATCGAGTATCTCGACGAGACGCATCCCGCGCCACCGCTCCTGCCCAAGGATGCGGCGGGCCGCGCCCGCGTGCGCTCGCTCGCGCAGACGATCGCCTGCGACATCCATCCGATCGATAATCTGCGTGTGCTGCGCTACCTCGCGAACCCGCTGGGCCACGGCGACAAGGATGTCGAGATCTGGTTCAATCACTGGATCAGGCTCGGCTTCACCGGGATCGAGCGCGTCCTCGCCGGCGACGGCAAAGCGGGCGCGTTCTGTCACGGCGACGCGCCCGGCCTCGCCGACATCTGCCTCGTGCCGCAGGTGTTCAATGCGCAGCGCTATCCGAGCTTCGACCTCAAGCCTTTTCCCACGATCATGCGCATCTTCGGCGCCTGCATGAAGCTCGACGCATTCGAGCGCGCGCGGCCGGAAAAACAGCCCGACGCGGAATAATCCGCTACTCGAGCCGGGCAAACCTGAGGCGGAGCGCGTTCGCGACGACCGAGACCGAGCTCAGGCTCATCGCTGCCGCCGCGATCATCGGGCTCAGCAACATGCCGGTCACGGGATAGAGCACACCCGCGGCGATCGGGATGCCGAGCGCGTTGTAGAGAAACGCCAGCACGAGGTTCTGGCGGATGTTGCGCATGGTTGCGCGCGACAGCCGCCGCGCGCGCACCAGTGCCGCGAGGTCGCCCTTGACGAGCGCCACGGCGGCGCTGGCGATGGCGATGTCGGCGCCGGTGCCCATCGCGATGCCGACATCGGCGGATGCCAGCGCCGGCGCGTCGTTGATGCCGTCGCCCGCCATCGCGACGATGCGGCCCTCGTCGCTGAGGCGGCGCACGACCTTCTGCTTCGCATCGGGGAGGAGTTCGGCCTCGAACTCGGCTATGCCGAGCGTCTGTGCCACAGCGCGCGCCGTCAGGGCCGTGTCGCCCGTCAGCATGACGACGCGCACGCCGTCCGCGCGCAGGCTTTGGAGCGCCGCGGCGCTCGATGCTTTGACCGGGTCGGCGACAGCGACGATCCCGAGGAACCGCCGCTCCAGCGCGACGTGGACGACGCTCGCCCCTTCTGCGCCAAGCGCGTCGGCGCGCGCTGTGAGCGCTGATACGTCGACGCCGATCTCGCGCATCAGGCGGGCATTTCCGATGGCGGCCTCGCGTCCGCCGGCCTTGCCCGATATCCCTTTACCGGTGTGCGCGACGAACTCCGTAACGGGATCGAGCGTGACGCCGGCCGCCTTGGCGGCGGCCACGATGGCGGCGCCGACCGGATGCTCGCTCGGCGCCTCGAGGCTCGCCGCGAGCGCCAAGAGCGCCGTGTCGTCGGCGCCCGGCGCCGGCACTGTCGCGACAAGGCGCGGCTTCCCTTCGGTGAGCGTGCCCGTCTTGTCGATGACGAGCGTATCGACACGCTCGAGCTGTTCCAGCGCCGCCGCGTTCTTGACGAGGATGCCGGCGCGCGCGCCGCGCCCGACGCCAACCATGATCGACATCGGCGTGGCGAGGCCGAGGGCGCATGGACATGCGATGATGAGGACCGAGACCGCGGCGAGGAGCGCATGAGGAAGCGCGGGCGCCGGTCCCCAGAGAAGCCAGGCGGCGAAGGCGAGCACGCTTACGGTCACCACAGCGGGCACGAACCATGCCGCCACTCGATCGGCGAGGCGCTGGATCGGCGCGCGGCTTCGCTGCGCTTCGGCCACGAGCGCCACGATGCGCGCGAGCATCGTTTCCGCGCCGACCTTCTCCGCGCGCATGACGAGCGCGCCGATCCCGTTGAGGGTGCCGCCGATGACGTGTTCGCCCGGGCCCTTCTCGGCCGGCAGCCATTCGCCCGTCACCATCGCCTCGTCGACCGCGCTCTTGCCGTCCGTGACGACGCCGTCGGCCGGCACGCTCTCGCCCGGCCGCACGCGCAGCACGTCGCCGACGCGGATCTGCGCCACCGGCACCTCGTCTTCGTGTCCGTCCGCGGCGATGCGCCGCGCCGTCTTGGGCGCAAGGTTCATGAGGGCGCGGATCGCGCCGCGCGTCCCCTCGCGCGCGCGGAGCTCCAGCACCTGGCCCAGCAGCACGAGCACGACGATGACCGCGGCCGATTCGTAGTAGACGCCGCTACCGCCGCCCGGGAAGAGGTCCGGCTTGAGCGTCACGGCGACGCTCTCGGCATAGGCGATCGCGACCCCAAGCCCGATCAGGCTGAACATGTTGAGGGCGCGGTTTCTGACGGACGCGACGGCGCGCGCGAAAAAGGGAGCGCCGGCCCACAGCACGACCGGCGACGCCAGCAGGAATTCGATCCAGCGCGCGGACGAAGGTGGAAGCGCGTCCGTCATCGCGAGCACGACGAGCGGGAGCGCAAATACCGCACCGATCCAGAAGCGCCGCGTCATGTCGGCGAGCTCAGGATTGTCCGTCGCTGCGGCAGCGACGGGCTCGAGCGCCATGCCGCAAAGCGGGCAGGGGCCTGCGGCGTCCGCCGTCACCTCGGGATGCATCGGGCAGGTCCAGGCTCCGCCATGCGCGGCGGCGGGCACGGCGGCTGGCGCCGCGGGCGCGGCGGTAGCGGAGGCGAGATAGCGCTCGGGCTCGGTCATGAATTTCTCGCGGCAGCGCGCGCCGCAGAAGAAATAATCGGCGCCGTCGTGCGTGTGACGGTGCTTCGCCGCCGCGCGATCGACCCTCATGCCGCACACAGGGTCGCGTGCTTTCGCCGCGGCGCCTGCCTCCACCGCCGTCATGTGCGTCTCGCTGGCCATGCCGATGATATTGCGGTCGTTGCCCCTAAAAGCAAACGGGCCGCACCAAGGGCGCGGCCCGCATCCCAGCCGAAAGGCGACCGTTCAGCGCCCGAGCACGCCCATGATGTCGCTTTCCTTCATGATCATCAGCTCGTCGCCGTCGATCTTGACCTCGGTGCCCGACCATTTGCCGAACAGCACGCGGTCGCCGACCTTGACGTCGAGGGCATGGAGCTTGCCCTCCTCGTCCCGCGTGCCGGGGCCGACCGCGACGATTTCGCCTTCCTGCGGCTTTTCCTTGGCGGTGTCGGGGATGATGATGCCGCCTTTGGTCTTTTCCTCTTCGGCCACGCGCTTCACCGCCACGCGGTCGTGCAAGGGACGGAATTTCATGCGTTTCTCCTGCCAGGGACGCCGGGAATGGTGGGCGCGGTAAGGATTGAACTTACGACCCCCGCGGTGTGAACACGGTGCTCTCCCACTGAGCTACGCGCCCGCGGGTCGGGGATTTACGCGCGGGAAGCCCGCAAGTCAAGCCGCCCGCGGGCTCCGAAAGGGCCGCTCATCCCGTGGAAATCGTTCATAGAAATTGTTCATGGAAATCGGCCATAATCGCCTTATGACCGATCCCCGCTTGGCCGTCGTCGTTCTCGCCGCCGGCAAGGGCACGCGGATGCGCTCGGCGCTTCCGAAAGTGCTCCACGCGATCGCCAACCGGCCGCTCATCGCGCACGTCATGAACGCCGTGGCGGCGCTCGCGCCGATGCGCACGATCGCCGTGCTCGCTCCCGGCATGGACGGGGTTGCCGCCGCCGCGGCGCCGGCCGAGATCGTGCTCCAGCACGAGCAGCGCGGCACCGCGCACGCGGTGCTCGCCGCGAAGAAGGCGCTCGACGGATTTGCCGGCGACGTGCTCGTCCTGAACGGCGATGGCCCGCTCGTCACGACAGCGACGCTCGCGGCACTTGTCGCCGAGCGCCGGCGCGCGAAGGCCGCCGTCGCCGTGCTCGGCATGCGGCCGGCGGATGCCGGCCCCTACGGCCGGCTCGTCACCGCGGCTGACGGCACGCTCACCGCGATCGTCGAGGCGGCCGACGCGAGCGACGCGGAGCGCAAGATCGGCTTCTGCAATTCCGGCCTTTGGGCGCTCGATGGCGCGGAACTCTGGGGGCTCCTCGAAGGCATCGGCGCGAAGAACGCCAAGGGCGAACATTATCTCACCGACATCGTCGCCGCGGCGCGCAAGAAGGGGCTTTCGTGCCGAGCCATCGAGGGTCCGACCGACGAGCTTTTGGGCGTCAACAGCCGCGCCGATCTCGCTGCCGCCGAGGCGGCGATGCAGCAGCGCCTGCGCGCCCACGCGATGGAGGAGGGCGTAACCTTCACTGCGCCCGAGACCGTGTTCCTTTCGGCCGACACGAAGATCGGCCGCGATAGCGTCGTCGGTCCCTTCGTCGTGTTCGGGCCCGGCGTCACAGTGGGCGAAGGCGTGCAGATTCCGGCCTTCTGCCACATGGTCGAGGCGACGGTTGGCGACCGCGCATCAATCGGCCCGTTTGCGCGCTTGCGGCCCGGCGCCGAGCTTGGACCCGAGGTGCATCTCGGTAATTTCGTCGAGGTGAAGAACTCGCGATTGGGCCGCGGCGCCAAGGCCAATCACCTGGCCTATATCGGCGACGCCAACGTCGGGGCGGGCAGCAACATCGGCGCCGGCGCCATCACCTGCAACTACGACGGCATCGAAAAATTCCGCACCGAGATCGGCAAGTCGGTGTTCGTCGGCACCAACGTCTCGCTCGTGGCGCCCGTCGCGGTGGGCGATGGCGCCTTCATCGCCGCCGGCAGCGTCATCACCGGCGACGTGCCGTCCGACGCCATGGCGATCGCGCGCGGCCAGCAGGTGACGAAGCCGGGCCGCGCCAAGGAGTGGCGCGAGGCCCGCCGCAAATCCAAGGACCGCGGCAAGAACTGAAATGTGCGGCATCGTCGGCATCGTCGGCCGTAATGACGTGGCGCCGCTCCTCGTCGACGGGCTGCGCCGGCTCGAATATCGCGGCTACGATTCGGCGGGGATCGCAACGCTGGTCGATGGCCGCATCGAGCGCCGCCGTGCCGAGGGCAAGCTCGTCAACCTCGAGACGCGGCTCGCGCGCGAGCCGGTGACGGGCCGCATCGGTATCGGCCACACGCGCTGGGCAACGCACGGCATGCCGACCGAGCGCAACGCCCATCCGATCGCAACTGCTCGCGTCGCCGTCGTACACAACGGCATCATCGAGAATTTCCAGAGCCTGAAGGCCGCGCTCGAAGCTGCGGGCTACCGCTTCGAGACGCAGACCGATACCGAGGCGGTGGCGATCCTGGTGACGCGCTATCTCGACCAAGGGCTTGCTCCGCGCGAGGCGGTGGCGAAGGCCTTGAAGGAACTCGAGGGCGCGTTCGCGCTCGTCCTGCTGTTCGCGGGCGAGCCCGATCTCCTGATCTGCGCGCGGCGCGGCAGCCCGCTCGCCGTGGGCTTCGGCGAAGGCGAGATGTTCGTGGGCTCCGACGCACTGGCGCTGGCGCCCTTGACGCGCCGCATCGTCTATCTCGAGGAAGGCGACTGGGCCGAGGTGACGGGGAGCCGCGCCACGATCCACAACGCAGAAGACCAAGTGGTCGAGCGCCCGATCCGCGAGACCGCGCTCTCGGGCGCTCTCATCGGCAAGGGCAATCACCGCCATTACATGAAGAAGGAGATTTTCGAGCAGCCGACTGTGATGGGCGACACGCTCCTCACGCACTTCAATCCGGCGACGCGCAGCGTGCATTTGCCCGAGCTGCCGTTCGATCTCGCCGCGGTGAAGCGTGTCACGCTCGTCGCCTGCGGCACCTCCTATCATGCCGGGCTCGTGGCGAAATACTGGCTCGAGAAGATCGCGCGTGTCTCGTGCGAGATCGATATCGCCTCGGAGTTCCGCTACCGCGCCCCTGACATGCCCGCAGGCGAGCTCGCCGTCTTCATTTCGCAGTCGGGCGAGACGGCCGACACGTTGGCCGCGCTGCGCTACGCCAAGACGCAAGGCTCGCGCATCCTTGCCGTCGTCAACCAGCCGGAAAGCTCGATCGCGCGCGAGGCCGACGTCGTGCTCGCGACCAACGCCGGGCCCGAGATCGGCGTCGCCTCGACCAAGGCATTCACGACACAGCTCGTCGTCCTCGCCTGCCTCACGATCGCCTTGGCGCGCGCCAAGGGCCGCATCGATGCGGCCGGCGAGGCCGCGCTGTCGGCCGCGCTCACCGAGGTGCCGGCGCGGGCGAGCGAGGTGCTCGACCATGACGAGCGCATCCTCGGCATCGCCAGTGATCTCGCCGACACGCGCGACGTGATCTATCTCGGCCGCGGCACAGCCTATCCACTCGCGCTCGAAGGCGCGCTGAAGCTCAAGGAGATCTCCTACATCCACGCCGAGGGCTATGCCGCAGGCGAAATGAAGCACGGGCCGATCGCGCTCATCAATGACGGCACGCCGATCGTCGTGCTGGCGCCATCGGACGAGCTGTTCGAAAAGACGCTGTCGAACGTCAAGGAGGTGCTGGCGCGTGGCGGCCGCGTCGTGATGATCTCCGACCGCGAAGGCTTGGCGCGGCTCGCGGGCGAGGTGACGTGGTCGATCGAGGTGCCGCGCTGCGAGAGCTTCGTCGCGCCCTTGCTCTACGCCATTCCGGTGCAGCTTCTCGCCTACCACATCGCCGTCATCAAAGGCACCGATGTCGACCAGCCGCGCAATCTCGCGAAGAGCGTGACGGTAGAATAAGTGCCGCGCTGTTCGCGCGTGTGCGTGTCGGAATTTTTTACAGCCGGCGCCTCATTAACCATCTAGTCGCTTGATTTCTCACAGTGGGCACGGAGTTTGCACGGCTCCCTGGGCCGCATTTCGTCGTCGGCATTTCGGGTGAGGGCGTAGGGGAGAATAGGAATGCGTAGCTTTCTGTTAGCAACGACCGCAGTTGCTTTGGTGTTGGGCGGCCAGGCCGCTCGCGCCGGGACGATCACCAACGTCGATCTGTCGTCGTATTACAACGGCGACTGGTCGGGCGAGATCAACGGTCCTGCGATCGCGGCGGGCGTCGAAAGCGGTACCGGCGATGGCACGACCGGCCTCACCTTCTCGGACTCCACCGGCTCCTACGTCGAGATGTTCTGGAACAACGCGGGCGGCAGCGGCGGATCGCCGACTTCGATCGCGATCTCAGGCCTTTCCATCGCGTTGAACTCGAGCGCGAAGATCAATGGCTTGTTCAATAATTTCTTCGGCACGACGAACGAAGAGGGCTCGGTCACCATCACCAACAGTCTCGGCGCCACGGCGACGTTCGAGCTGATCGGCGGCCAAACGGTTCGCGATTACAATAACGACGGGTTCGTCAATGGCCTCACCGGCTCGAATTCGGACCCCGCCACCGAGGGCGATGTGACGGCCCAAGTCTGGTGGCACGCCGATACCGGCGGCTCAACGGACAGCACTCCGGGCTCGCCGAGCTTACGTCTCGATGCGCAGACCTTCGCCCTTCCGGTAAGCTGGGCCGGCACCAATCTCACGTCGATCGACATCACCGACACGGACACGATCAACGGCGATCTGATCTTGTCGGCGCTCGAAGTCGATGCCGGATCGACCACCACGGCTGTGCCCGAGCCCGGCTCGCTCGCGCTCCTTGCCAGCGCGCTCGTCGGCCTCGGCGCGATGCGGCGGCGGCGCCGGCGCAGCTAGCGCGGCTCCCTCACGCAGAGCGAAACTACTCTCCGCGCGGCGGCGGCGCGGAGGATACCGGCATGCGCGAGCGCAGCGGCAGCTCTTTAAGGAAGAGCGTGAGCACGAACGCCAAGCCGCAGATCCCGGCGCCGGCGAGATAGAGATAGCGGAACGAGTGAGTGAAGGCGGCGACGATCGCCTGGCGCGTCGCCTCGGGCAGCGCCGCGATCATCGCCGGCCCGCCATGGAGAAGTCCGCTGCCGGAGACGCCGCCAACATCCTTGCCCGTCAATCCCGCGAGCAGGATCGCGCCCAGGAGCGCCACGCCGAAGGCGCCGCCCATTGAGCGGAAGAACGACCACAGCGAGGTCGCGGTGCCCATGTCGCGCGGCTCGACCGAATTCTGGACCGCGATCGTGACCGCCGGGCCCATGGGTCCGAGGCCCGCGCCCATGATCGCCATCGCCGTGCCGTAGACGAGACCTGGCGTGCCGCGTCCGACGCCAACGAACACAAGGAATGAAACCGTCGCGGCGGCAAAGCCCAGCGCGGGAAAGATCCTATAGCGCCCGATGCGGCGCACGAGCCGGCCGGTCGCGGTGGCGCCCACGGTCATGCCGATCATCATCGGCAGAATGAGGAGACCGGAATTCGACGCCGAGACGCCGATCACGACCTGCAGGAAGAGCGGCAGGAAGATCACGCCGCCGACCGATGCCGCGCCGCCAAGGAACGCGATGGCGTTGCCGACCGCGAAGATGCTGTTGCGGAAGACGCGCGGCGGCAATAGCGGATCGCGCGCGCGGCATTCCTGCAGCACGAGCAGGCCGAGCAAGACGATGGTTGCGACGACGAGGCCGAGGATCGCCGGCGACGTCCAGGCAAGCTCCGTTCCTGCCCATGTCGTCACCAGCAGCGCCGCCATCACGGCCGGCACCATGAGCGCGATGCCGCCGTAATCGATGTGCGCGGGTCCGTGCCCGCGCGGCAGGCGCTTCAGCTCCTTGCCGCAGATGAGGAGGGCCGCCACCGCGATCGGCAGATTGATCCAGAACACCCAGCGCCAGCTCGCGGCATCGACGAGGAAGCCGCCGAGCATCGGCCCGCCGATCGCGGCCGACGACCACACGGCGGTGAAATAGGCCTGATAGCGGCCGCGCTCGCGCGGCGGCACGATGTCGGCGATTATGGTCATGGCGAGCGAGACGAGTCCGCCGCCGCCCAATCCCTGAAGCGCGCGGCCGGCGATCAGCATGCCCATCGATGAGGCGAGGCCGCACGCGACCGAGCCGGCGAGGAAGGTCGCGATCGCGGTGCGGAAGAGCGCGCTCCTGCCATAGAGATCGCTGAGCTTCCCGTAGACCGGCGTCGAGGCCGTCGAGGTCAGGAGATAGGCCGAGACCACCCACGAAAGGTGCTGCGCGCCTTTGAGCTCGCCAACCATCGCCGGAAGCGAGGTCGCGACGATGGTCTGGTCGAGCGCGCCGAGGAAAAGGCCCAAAACCGTGCCGCTCAGCATGCGCATGATGTCGCGATGCGAGAAGACCTGGCGCGGCGGATAGGCCGGCGCGGGCGGGCGCTGCGCTTCCCGCTCTGTTGGCGCGCGCGGTGGCGCGATGGGGTCCGTTTCGCTCATCTTCCGGCGGCATTAGACTGCGCCGCGGCGAGGTGCCGCAACAGCGGCAAAGCCGGGGAGAGGCGATGGCAGACATGCGCTGGGTCGGGACCTGGGCCACGAGCCCCGTCTTTGTCGAGGGCCGGTCGTTCGCGAACGAGAGCCTGCGGCTCATCGTGCGCGCGAGTCTCGGCGGGTCGCGCGTCAGGGTGCGGCTCTCGAACGCCTATGGCCAGAAGCCGCTCGCGATCGGGGCGGCGCGCGTCGCATTGCGCGAGAGCGGCGCGCGCGTGGCGGCGGGCTCGGACCGGCAGCTCACCTTCGGCGGCCGCGCGGGCGTCACCATCGCCGCCGGCGCGCTCGCCCTGAGCGACCCGGTTGAGCTTTCGTTCCCGGCGCTCGCCGATTTCGCCGTGAGCCTTTATCTGCCGGGCGAGGTGCCGGAGAGCTTCCAGATCACCGGCCACGGCAACGCGCGCCAGACAAACTATGTCTCGCCGCCGGGCGACCACACCGCGGCGCCTGACATGCCGGTCGCGACGCCGACCCAGGACTGGTATTTCCTCACCGGCATCGATGTGCTGGCACCGGCCCAGGTTGGCGGCATCATCGCATTGGGCGATTCGCTGACCGACGGCAATCTCTCCTCGGTCGATGGAAATTCGCGCTGGCCCGACCAGCTCGCGCGCCGCATCGCCGCGCGGCGCGGCGGCCGGCCCTTGGCCGTGATGAATCACGGCATCGGCGGCAACCGCATCCTGCACGACACGCGCGGCGACAGCGGGCTCCGTCGTCTCGACCGCGACGCGCTCGCGCAGCCCGGCGCCACGCACGTGATCCTTTTCCTCGGCACCAACGATTTGCGCAACCGCTGGAAGAAGCCCGAGGAGGAGGTGACCGCCGAAAGCATGATCGCGGGCCTGCAGCAGATCGCGGCGCGGACGCAGGCCGCGGGTCTCAAGATCTATGGCTGCACGCTCCTGCCCTTCGAGAACGAGACCTTTCTGCCGGGTGCCTGGACGCCCGCGCGCGAAAAGCATCGGCTTGCCGTCAACGACTGGATCCGCGAAGGGCGCGCCTTCGACACCGTCATCGATTTCGAGAAGACGCTGCGCGATCCGGCGCATCCGTCGAGCATGAAGACGGAATACGATTGCGGCGATCATCTCCATCCCGGCGATCTCGGCTACAAGACGCTGGGCGATAGCATCGACCTTTCCCTCTTTGAATGAACAACCCTCTCCCCGGTGGGGCGAGGGTAAAATACGCCGAGCGGACGGAGGCTTTGATGTTCCTGAAGAACTGCTGGTACGTGGCGGCGTGGGCGAGCGAGGTCGGCGATCGGCCGCTCGCGCGCACGATCTGCGGCGAGCCCATCGCGCTCTTCCGCACCGTGGCCGGCGCCTATGTCGCGCTCGATGATCGCTGCTGCCATCGCAATCTGCCGCTCTCGATGGGCACAATCGAGGGCGAGGCGCTGCGCTGCGGCTATCACGGGCTGAAGTTCGATACCAACGGCCGGTGCATCGAGATCCCGGGCCAGAAGCAGATCCCGTCCGGCGCGCGCGTCGCCTCATATCCGGTGGTCGAGCGCTGGGGCATGCTGTGGATCTGGCCTGGCGCGGCGCCTGCGGACGAAAGTCTGCTGCCGCATTGGGACGGGCTCGACGATCCGCGCCTCGTGCGCTCGAACGGCAACGGCGAAAAGCCGCTTGCGATGCGCTGCAACTGGCAGCTCAACAACGACAACCTTCTGGACCTGTCGCACGTCTTCTATGTCCACAAGAGCACGCTCGGCGCGCCGGGCATGGAGAACCTGCCGATCAAGAGTTCGCGCTCGAACCGCGGCGTCTCGATGTCGCGCTGGATGCCGAACACGGCGCCCATCCCGCTCTTCACGCAGTATCTCGGCTTGAAGGACGGGCAGATGATGGACCGCTGGCAGGGCACTGACGCAGAGCTGCCGACGCACTGTCTCATTCATGCGGGCTTCGCGCCGGCGGGCGCGCTCTCGCCCGACGACATGGCCGGTCGCGATAAATACATCCGCTTCCACGCCTTCATCACCGCGACGCCGGAGACGGCTAACTCGAGCTTCATGTTCTATGTCCAGGCGCGCAATTTCGCGCACGAGAACACCGCGCTGACGGAGCGCATCGTCGGCGATTTCCGCACGGTCTTCGGCGAAGACATCGCCGTGATGGAGGGCCAGCAGCGCGTCAACGAGCGCGCGCCCGAGGCACCGACGGTCGATGTGTCGTGGGACGGCCCGCCCTTGGCGATGCGCCGGTTGCTCGCCGAGCGCATGGCCGCGGAAACCGCGGAGAAAACCGCCGGCCCATGAGCCGGTGCGACATCCTCATCCGCGGCGGCACCGTCGTCGACGGCAGCGGGGATGAGTCCTATCGCGCCGACGTCGCGATCGCGGGCGATCGCATCGCCGCCATCGGCGCCGAGGCCTCACGCGCCGATGCCGCGCAGACGATCGACGCCGAAGGCCTCGTGGTCGCGCCCGGCTTCATCGACATCAAGACCCATTCCGACTTCACGCTGCCGCTCAACCCGCGCGCTGAAAGCAAGATCCGCCAAGGTGTCACCACCGAGGTGATCGGCCATTGCGGCTTCTCGGTCGCGCCCGCGCTGCCCGGCAAGGCCGGGCTCCTCAAGGACTATCTCTCGCCGAGCGCGCCGTGGCTCACCTTCGTCGAGACGAGCTTCCGGAACTATCTCGACGGCTTCCCGGCGACCTCGACCAATGTCTGCCCGCTTGTCGGCCACAACACGCTGCGCCTCATGGCGATGGGAATGGCGCCGCGCGCCGCGAGCCAATCCGAGATCGCGACGATGGGGGCGCTGCTCGAGGAGGCGCTGGCGGCCGGTGCGCGCGGGCTTTCGACCGGGCTCTTCACGCCGCCCGGCTGCTTTGCCGAGCCCGCTGAGATCCACGCGTTGGCGCAGGTCGTCGCACGTCATGGCGGCGGCTACTTCACGCACCTGCGCGATGAATCGTTGCATGTGTTCGAGGCCCTGGACGAGGCGATCGCGGTCGGCGCCGCGACCGGGGTCCATGTCCAGGTCGTGCACGCGAAGCTTTCCGGCACCGATAATTGGGGCCGCGCCGGAAAATTCATCGCCGCGATCGAGGCCACGCGCGAGCGCGGCGTCAGCATCGACTGCGACCAGTATCCCTACACGGCCGCGAGCAATCCGCTCAAAAACCTGCTGCCGCCGTGGGTGCAGCGCGACCGCATCGACGAGATGGCGACGCTCCTTGCCATCCCCGAAACCCGCGCGCGGATCAGAAGCGAGATCGACGCCACCGGTCTCAACAATTTCGGCCGCATCCCCGATTGGGACGCGATCCGCATCTCGGTGAGCCCGCATCGGATGCAATTTGCGGGGCGCACCATCGCCGAGATCGCGCGCGAGAGCGGGGCCGATCCGATCGACTGCGTCTGCGATTACCTGGTCGCCGACCGTTGCGCCACGCGCGTGCTCGTCTCCTCGATCGGCGAAGAGGACGTGCGGACATTCGTGCGCTCGCCCTCCGTGTGCGTCGGCTCCGACGGCAATTGCGTCGCGCCCTATGGCGTGACGAGCCAGGGCAAGCCCCATCCGCGCTTCTATGGCACGTTTCCGCGCATCCTTGGTCACTATGTGCGCGAGCTCGGCCTCCTGCCGCTGCCAGCCGCGATCCGCAAGATGACGCACGCGCCGGCGCTGGCCCTGGGGCTCGACCGGCGCGGCCTGGTGCGCGAGGGCTTCCATGCCGATCTCGTCCTCTTCGGCCCCGCGGAATTCGCCGAGCGCGCGACGTACGCCGAGCCGCATCAATATCCGGCGGGGGGTGCCACCACCGTCATCGTCAACGGCGCCGTCACGGTCGCGCGTGCGGAGCACACCGGCGCGCTCGCCGGGCGCCTCCTCCGGCGCGGCACTTGACCGGGTCGGAAGCCGGGCCTACATCTTGTACGTAGAAAACCGGAATTAGTCACTTGACATAGGTACGTCTATAGGTTGATAATGCGGGCAGATACGAAGAAAGCCCGCACATGGACACCATCGACCTTACCGATCCTACGTTCAGCGACGAAGCCAAGGCTCGCGCCCATTTCGAGGCTACCCGCTGGCCGAACGGCCCCGTCTGCCCGCATTGCGGGAGCGTAGATCGCGTCTATCGGCTGAAGGATAGCGACGCGCACCGGCCCGGCCTGATCCACTGCAACAACTGCGACGGCTCTTTCACGGTCACGACCGGGACCGTGATGGAAAGTTCGCATGTGCCGCTCAACAAATGGGCGCTGGCGTTCCGCATCATGGGATCGGCCAAGAAGGGCTTTTCGGCGCACCAGCTCCACCGCTCCATCGGCGTCACCTATCGCACAGCATGGTTCATGTTCCATCGCATTCGCGAAGCGATGCGGAACGCCAACCCTGAACCACTAGGCGGCAACGGCAAGATCGTAGAAGCCGATGAGGTCTATGTCGGTGGCAAGCCTCGTAAGGGTGGCCCGCGCCGCAAGACGAAGATGACGAACAAAACGCCCGTTGCTGTGCTGGTGGAGCGTGGCGGCAACGCCCGCGCGACGGTCATGGATTGGCCGCTTGACGGCGCAATCAAGCGCAACCTCGTCGCCAATGTTGCCAAGGGCACGCACGTTCACAGCGACGAACATCGCGCTTACAAGGGTATCGAGCGGCTTATCGATGGTATGCAATCCGGCGTGCGCCATTTCGACGGCGAGTACGCGAAGGACGGCGTTCACAACAACACGGCGGAAAGCTGGAACGCGCTCCTAAAGCGCGGCATATACGGCTCATTCCATCACGTGTCGCCCGAGCACCTCTCGCGGTACTGCGACGAGTTTGTGTTCCGTTGGGATCGCCGCGCTCTGTCCGACGCCGAACGCACCGTCGAAGCGATCAAGGGTGCCGAAGGGAAACGGCTCACGTACCGACAGCCTCGTGGCGCGCAACAAAGCGAAGCGTGAGCTTCGCCGGTTGCGGCGGCTCATGGAGCTTCTGGAGAGCCTTTAGCCTTGCGCTTGCGCTTCATCGCACGGGCGCGAGGCGTCTTGCCGACGAGTTCACTGTGCGGCTTGTAAGGAGTGGTGAGCGCGTAGCGGAGCGCACGTTCGGCGCGCCGCTGGCCTTCCTCCGAGCTGTACTCCTCGATTTTCCGTGCCGCCATTAAGGGGAAGAATAGCATGGCGCAGAAAAAGGGGGCTAGAGCCGCTGATGAGGAGTTCTATCAAAAACAGGACTTCGACGGGTTCACTCGCGCGATCGGCCGAGCAATCACTGATTGGCAGTTCGTCGAAAAAGGGCTGGGTATGCTCTTCAGAATTCTATCGGCAAGTACCAGCGAGCAAATCGCAGGAGCGATCTTTTATTCGCCGCGCGACTTCAGCCAAAAACTGACGCTCGTTCACAATGTTGCCAGATACTATTTCAGGAAAAACGCAGATTGGATGGCGGCTTGGGACGCTCTACGCCTGCGCCTCGTTGCCGAGAGTGAATTCAGAAACGCATTTGCGCACTTCTCGCTGCATGATGCATTGGACATCAATGACGAAACGGGACTGCTGGAAGGGACCATCGAGTTGCGCCCGAACTCTCTTGATCCTAATGAGCCGTTCAGGCGCCGCCGCAAAGAACTGGCTTCGATGAAAAAGGCCGAGATCGAAGCGGCTGACGAGCGCTTCCAACTCTTGTTCCTAGACTTGGCTAGGTTTCAACATGCGCTGGAGCGGCGGCAAGCGAAGCCTCCAGCACCGAGCGCGCCAAGTCCGAGAGTGAAAGACAACCAACAAGGTCACCAACGCCAGCATCCGCCAGGACGAGGACGCCCGCGTCGATCATCTCGGGAGTGATCTCGACCTCAATTCTTCGCTCGCTGACATTTCGAGCCATTTGCGTACGTCCATGGCCACGGGCGATTCCATCGCACTGTCAGGAACATACTACATATTGACGGGCCTACGTCAAGTGACTAATACCGTAGAAAACGGTCATAGAGCTTTGGGCCGCAAGATATGCGATTTGACGGAACGAACCCATTTTTCCATGTAGGATCGCTGCGAGCTTCCGGGGAGCGGTGAATGGCCAGGTTCGACTTCGATCTTTTCACGCTCGGCGCCGGCTCGGGCGGCGTTGCGGGCTCGCGCCGGGCGGGCTCCTACGGCGCCAAGGTCGCGATCTGCGAGGACAGCCGCGTCGGCGGCACCTGCGTCATGCGCGGCTGCGTGCCGAAGAAGCTCCTCGTCTACGGCGTACAGTTCGCCGACGCCTTTGCCGACGCCGCGGGCTATGGCTGGCACGTGTCGCCCCCGACGCACGATTGGGGCGCGCTCGTCGCGGCGAAGAACCGCGAACTTGACCGGCTCGAAGGCATCTACCACAAGCTCCTCTCCGACAGCGGCGTGAAGCTCGTGCTCGGGCGCGGCCGCGTCGTCGATCCGCACACGGTCGAAGTCGACGGCAAATCCTACACCGCGCGGCACATCATGGTCGCGACCGGCGGCCATCCGGTGATGCCGGCGATCCCCGGCATCGAGCACGCCATCAGCTCGAACGAAGCCTTGGAGCTGCCGCGCCTGCCGCGCCGCGCCATCGTCGTCGGCGGCGGCTATATCGCGGTCGAGTTCGCCGGCATCTTCGCGACCGCTGGCGCGGAGGTGACGATCGTCATTCGCGGCGAGGAATTGCTGCGCGGCTTCGACGACGACGTGCGCGTGAGCCTGGCGCAGGAGTTGCGCCAGCGCGGCCTCACGATCCGCGCACGCACCGAGCTTGCGCGCATCGAGAAGCGCGGGGAGTCCTTCGTTGCCTACACGACCGCGGGCGACGAGATCGGCGCCGACGTCGTGCTTTATGCCACGGGGCGCAAGCCCAACACGCGCGGCCTCGGGCTCGAGGAGCTTGGCATCGACATGAACGAGGTGGGCGCGGTCGCGGTTGACGAATGGCAGCGCACGTCGGTGCCGCACATCTATGCCGTCGGCGACGTCACCGACCGGCTCAATCTCACGCCGGTGGCGATCGCGGAGGGCCGCGCCATCGCCGAGACGCTCTTCAACAACAATCCGATCAAGGTCGATCACGCCAACGTCGCAACGGCCGTGTTCAGCCAGCCGCCGGTCGGCTGCGTCGGTCTCACCGAGCGCCAGGCACGCCAGAGGCATCGCGTCGACATCTATCGCACGCGTTTCCGGCCGATGAAGCACACGATCTCGGGGCGCGAGGAGCGCACCATGATGAAGCTCATCGTCGACCGCGAAAACGATCGCGTGCTCGGCTGCCACATGGTTGGCGCCGACGCGCCGGAGATAACGCAAGGGTTGGCGATCGCGTTGAAGTGCGGCGCGACAAAGAAGCAGTTCGATCAAACGATCGGAATTCATCCGACCGCGGCCGAAGAGTTCGTCACCATGCGCGACGAGGTGCCGGATCCCGTTCCCGCAGAATGACCCAAAAGGGTTGGGCCGAGTCCCTTGCAACTTTTGCGGACTGCTCTTCCTTGCCTCTCGCAGGCCCGGACCTGCTCTCCGACATTCCACGAAAAAGTTTGATGTGTTCGCGCAATCCCGCGTGGACGCACTCGGTCTAGGAACTATCGATGTCGACAGGAACCGTAAAGTGGTTCAACGCCCAAAAGGGCTACGGGTTTATTCAGCCGGAGGACGGGTCAAAGGACGTGTTTGTGCATATTTCGGCCGTCGAACGCGCGGGGCTCGCAAATCTCCGCGAGGGCCAGAAAGTCAGCTACGACGTCGAGCGCGACAATCGCAGCGGAAAAGTGGCGGCCTGCAATCTGCGCGCCGTCTGATTGATTTGGCGAGAGGGGCGGCCTGCGCGGGTCACCCCTCCGCATATTCTCCGACCCCGTTCCGGCCCCTCTGCCCTTTCGTGATTCCGCGGAGCGACGCGGTGCGCCCACGCGCGCGGGCGCGAGATGACACGCGCCCTCACTTCTGAAGCGTAAGTGATTCCACGGCGCGCGTGATGCGCGTGCCGCCGCTCAGTCGGTGAAGCGCCAGCTTCCATCCGGCTGGCGGCAGGCCGTCGCTGTCGCCTGCTGTTCCTTGCCGCCGATCGTCACGCTCCTTTGCACCGCGCGGCAATCGGGCGCCGCCGGCATGACCGCCGCGATCGGCGGCAGCACGTTGCCGCTCGCGTCGTAGAGGTTGGGGTCATAGCGCCCCGACGGCGCCGCGGCACACGCGGTGAGCAGCAGCGCCGACAACAGCGCAAGACCTCGCATGGCGATCCTTACTGGCCCAGGGGAATGCCGGTGAGCTTGCTCACGGGCGTCCAATCCTTGGCCGCTCGGTCCCACCGTACGACGATGGCGTTGTTGAGGTCGAGCCCGCGCTGCTTCACTCGCGCAAAATTGTAGATGCCGTCGATCCCGGCATAGCCTTGCAGATTCTCGAGATAGTCGTGGAGCTGCTCGGCGCTCGCGCCGGGCGGCAGCTTGTTGAGCGCGGCGATGACGATCCGCACCGTATCCCAGCCGATGTCGGCGCTGGCGTCGGTATGAAGGCCGGCGGCGCTCATCGCGGCGAAGAATTTGCGCTGCTCCGCGAGCACCGGCTCGGGAAGGTCAGTGCTGGCGCTGCCATGCGCGGCCCAGGCCGAGACGCCGAAGAAGAGCTGGCTCGGCAGGAACGCGGCGTATTCCGTCATCTGACCGTAGGTCATGTTGCTGCCGGAGGCCGCGGTCGGTAGGTCGAGCCCGGCCTGGACGAGGGCGCGGAACACGGTGGCGCCGGCGGCGGCTGTCGCCCAGCTCACCACCACGTTGGGCTTCTGCGCTGCGATGCGGGCGATCTGCGCCGTGATGCCGACATCGGCCGGATTGAAATACTCCTGCGCGACGAGTTGCATGTCTTTGAACTCCGGCTCCTTGATGAGCCCGCTGATCGCCTTGTCGGCGTCCTGGCCCGAGGCGTCGGTCGTGGTGATGAGCGCCACGCGCTTCCAGCCCTTGGCCTGAAAGAAGCGGAGGAGCGCGTGCTGCTGGTCGCGCGAGGCGATCTGCGAGGTGAACTCGTAGCCGCCGTCCTTCGGGCGCACGCTCGGCGAGAAGCAATAATGCACCGGTCCGTTCTGCATGAGCGGCGTCATCGCGTTGCAGATGCCGGAAATGGTCGAGCCGAATACGACGGGCGGATGGTTCGCGATGATCTCCGTCGTGAGCTGCACCGCCGTTTGCGGGCTCGTCTGGTCGTCGTGGAAGACGAAGTGAATGGGCTTGCCGTGGAGACCGCCCTCTTCGTTGATCATCTTCTCCGTTACCTCGATGTTCTTCTTCTGCGTGCCGCCGAGGAAGGCGCCGCCGCCGGTCAGGGGCTCGAGCACGTCGAACGTGCTCGGGTCTTCGGCGGCGCGCGCGGGCCCGCCGAGCGCGAGCGCGGCGGCGAACGCGGCTGCGGCGGTGCATGCGATATGGGCGATCATTCTGGTCACGTCTCCCTCCTTCTTTTCCTTCTCGGCGAGTTTAGTCGCCAATGGCAAGGCCATCGAGCACGCGAGCCACGCTCGGCGCGCGCTCGACGCGCCAGAGGCCGTCGAGCACGGACGCGGCGCGCTCCTCGCCCAGCACGGGCCCGGCGAGGCTCAGGAATTTCGCCGAAATCTCGCCGTCGTCCATCTTGTTCTGCGCATGGCCGCGCGGGTTGATGATCTCGATCGTGTGACTTGCGCCGCCTCGGCGCCGGACGTTCGCGCGCAGGATCACCCGGCCCGGATAGACTTTGTCGATCTCATCATCCTTCGCCACCGAGATTTTCTCCATGAGCGGACGCACAGCCGGGTCGAGATAGGCCTTCTCGTCGAACGAGCGCACGCTGATCGTGCCATCGATAAGGGCGCGCGCGAAGATATAGGGCATGGAATGATCGGCGGTCTCGCGCGTCTTCGGGTCCCATTTTGCGGGCTCGCTGCCGATCTCGTGCCAGATCGGCGTGGCGGTCCTTATGTCGATCGCCCCGATCTCGGCCACCGGCATGGTCTTTCTCAGCTCGAGCGCCGCCCACACGGCGGCCTGCGCGCCGTTCTCGACCGGCCAGTATTTGAGTCCGATCGTGTCGGTGAGGAACGGGCCGAAGGGCTGGGGCGCGAACGCGCCGCCCGCCTGCTCGAAGACGCCGTGCCGCCCGGTGAAGGCGGCGGCGGGCCCGGTCATGCCCTCGGCCGCGAGCAGCACCAGGAACATGGCATTGCGCACGGCGAACGCCGTCGCCGCCCCCTTCCACAGCGACAGCTCGCCCGCGCGCGTGACGCGCGGCGGCAGGCTGCCGACAGCGCTCAATGCCACGGCATGTGCGATCTGATTCTCCGGGAGGCGCAGCATATGGGCTGCGCCCGCCGCGGCGGCGATGCCGATGGCGAAGCCCTGGTCCCAGCCGCGCTCGCGCAGTCGCGCCGCGCCGATGAGGCGCGCCGCCGTCTCGTAGGCGACGATCATGCCGGACAGGAGGCGGGTACCGTCCGAGCGCGCGAGCTCGGCCGCGGCCAGGACCGCGCCAAGCGCGTCGCTCGGGTGGCCGCCATGCACCGTGTCGTTGAAGTCGAGATAGCGGATCATGGCGGTCGTCACGAAGGCGGCGGTGTCGGCCGCCATCGGCGTCCGCGCGCCGAGGCTGCGAGCCGCGCGCGCGGCCGCGCCTCCGGCGCCGATGCGCCGGCCCATCGCGGCGGCCGTGCAATCATGCCCGCCAAGGCCGCAGGCGAGGCTGTCGACGAGATGGCGCTTTGTGGCATGGACCGTCTCGGCCGGCGCCGCCGCAAGCTCGAAGCGCGCCGCATTGCCGGCGATGGCGGCGATGATCTCGTCCATGGCCCGACCTCCGCCCGCGATCATATCGGAGATGCGAAGTTCCGGGCGAGGCGGTCGCGGATCGGGGCGGCGGGGCTCCGGTAACTAAACTGAGACCGTGCCGGGGTGTCGCGTCGCTTGTTTTCCGTGCGGGAATTGCCGACAATCGCGCCCCGTGGGGACAGCTTGATCGAGATCACGGAAAAGCGCGACGGAGCCGTCATCGTGTTGCAGCCGTCGGGGCGCATCGACAACGACACCAGCATCGCCTTTCAGGACCGGCTGCTGCAGGTGATCGGCCATGGCACCACGCTCGTCGATTTCACCGGCGTCGAGTTCATCTCGAGCGCCGGGCTTGCCGCGCTGATGACGGCAGCAAAGCAGGCCAAGGCGGCAAAGGTCGGCCTCGCCTGCGCCGCGCTTAATTCCGTTGTCCAGGAAATCTTCGCCATCAGCCGCTTCTCGCGCGTCGTGCCGGTCTATGCCACCGCGGCCGAGGGCGTTGCCGCGCTCAAGGGCTAGGGGTCATGCTCGTCCGTTTCTGGGGAACCCGCGGGTCGCTGCCGGCGCCGATCGACCGCAACGCCGTGCGCGAGAAGGTCCGCGCGGCCGTGCTCGCGGCACAGGGGCGCAGCTTCGACGGGCCGGAGAGCGTCGACCGTTTCCTCGACAACGAGCTGCCGTTCGCAGCGGCCGCGACCTATGGCGGCAATTCGAGCTGCGTCGAGATCGCGGGGACGAGCGACGAATATGTGCTGTGCGACCTCGGCACCGGCGTGCGCGAGTTCGGCCTCAGGGTGCTGCACGACAAGGGACCGGCGACGAAATTGCGCTTTAACGTCTTCCTGTCGCATGTGCACTGGGACCACATCATGGGGTTCCCGTTTTTTCCCTCGGCCTACATTCCCGGCAACGTCATCCGCATCCACGGCTGCCACAAGGTGTTGCGCGAGGCGCTCGAGCGGCAGCAGTCCGACCCATGCTTTCCGGTCGATTTCCGCAATCTCGGCGCGACCATCGAGTTCGTCGAGCTAGAGCCCGACCGCAGCTACGACATCGCCGGCATGAAGGTGAAACCGATCCTGCAGTACCACGCCGGTGATTCTTTTGGCTACCGCTTCGAGCACGCCGGCAAAGCCGTTGTCTACTCGACCGATTGCGAACACAAATTCCAGGTGCTCGACGAGAGCTATCCGTTCGTCGCCTTCTTCCGCAATGCCGATCTCCTCGTCTTCGACTCTATGTATTCCCTCGCCGATTCGATCTCGGTGAAGGAGGATTGGGGCCATTCGAGCAATATGGTCGCCGTCGAGCTTGCGCAGATGGCGGGCGTCAAACACCTCGTCATGTTTCATCACGAGCCCATCTTCGACGATCGCACGATCGACACGATCCTCGCCGAGACGCGGCGTTATGAGGAGCTGAGCCGCAACGGCGCGAAGCTGACGGTGAGCTCCGCCTACGACGGGCTCGAGATTGTCGTCTGAGCCTGAAGGAAGTCAGCTCGCGCGTTCGGAGGGGCTGCGCGCGCTCATCACGCTGCCGGGCCTGTTCCAGGCGCTCGTGCTTTTCGTGATCTTGCTCGTGCTGCCGGAGATTTTTCCTGCGTCCTTCGAGGAGCTGGCGCTGCGCTCGTTCGACCTGGAGCAGCGCATAGCGCCGCGCCCGGAGGAGACGCTGCCCGTCGTTATCGTCGCAATCGATGAGGCCTCGCTTTCGGGGCCCAACGGGCAATGGCCATGGCCGCGCTCTGCCATGGCCGAACTGGTGCGCAAGATCGCGTCGGGGCATCCTCTGGCGCTCGGCGTCGACATCCTCTTCGCCGAGCGCGACCGGCTGGCGCCGCAGAACCTCGCGGCGGAGCTGAAGAACCTGCCCGAGACGGCGAAGAGCGCGCTCGCGACGCTTCCCGACAACGACGCGGAGCTTGGCGCCGCCTTTAAGATGGCACCGACGGTCTTGGGGCTTGCGCCGTCCTTTGAGAAGGAGGGCGAGGGCGGCTCGCCCATCCGCGCCGCGCCGATCCGCGCGATCGGCCCCGATCCGCAACGCTTCCTCGATTCCTTTCCAGGCGCGGTGCGAAGCCTCCCGGTCATCACCGCCGGCGAGACCGGCGCCGCGGCGCTCACCGGCAATCCCGACCGCGACGGCATCGTGCGCCGCGTGCCGCTCGTCGTCTCGGTCGCCGGCACGCTCATGCCGAGCCTCGCGCTCGAGACGCTGCGGGTCGCCTCGGGCGCGCGCGGCATGGCTGTTCTCAGCACGCCATCCGGCGTCGAGGGCGTGCGCGTCGCGAACACGCTCCTGCCGACCGACGGCGAGGGCCGGGCCTACCCTTACTTCGCACGGCCGCAATCGGCGACGACGATTTCCGCGGGCGACGTGTTCAGCGATTCCTTCGACGTGCACGCCTTTACCGACCAGATCGTGCTCCTCGGCGTCACTGGTGTGGGGCTCGTCGACATCAAGGAGACGCCTACGGGCCTCATGCAGGGCGTCGAGGTCCATGCCCAGCTCATCGAGTCCGTGCTGTCGGACCAGATTTTGCGCCGGCCGGCGGCGATGCGCAGGATCGAGCGCGGCCTCGTTGCAGCCGCAGCGCTTATCGTCATCCTGTTCATTCCCTACCGCCGGCCGTTCGTCGCGGCGGGGCTTGTCCTCGTCCTGGCGGCGCTCTTCCTCGGCGGCGCCTTCGCTGTGTTCCGCTACGAGCAATATCTCGTCAACGGCGTCTACCCCGCCGTCGTGTCGGTGCTCGTCTTCACGACCATGCTCTCGGCCAATCTGCGCCTCGCCGAGGAGGACAGGCGTCGTCTTGCCGGCGACCTCGAGCGAGAGCGCGAGGCGAAGGCGCGCATCGAGGGTGAGCTCAACGCCGCGCGTTCGATCCAGATGGGGCTTCTGCCGAAGCCGCTTCCGCGCGTCCCCGACACGCGCTCGGTCGACGTGCATCAGCTATTGGAAACGGCGCGCACGGTGGGCGGCGATCTCTACGACTTCATCATGCTCGATCAGCGCCGCCTCTATTTCGCAATCGCCGATGTCTCGGGCAAGGGCGTCGATGCCGCGCTCTTCATGGCGATGACCAAGATGGCGCTCTCGGGCGCGACGCTGCATTACGGCGACGCGCTCGACCGCGTGTTCGGCGATGCCAACAGCCAGATCTCCGAGGCGAGCGACCATGTGCGCCATCAGGGCGGCCGGCCGATGTTCGTCACCGTCTTCGCCGCCGTGCTCGAGCTCGATACCGGGATCATCTCGTATGCGAGCGGCGGACACGACTCGCCCTATCTGCTGCGCCAGGGCGTCAGCCCGGCACGGCTCCTCACTGATGGTGGCCCGCCGCTTGGCACGATGGACGAATTCATGTTCCCGGTCGACCGCACGCGGCTCGCGCCCGGCGACATGATCGTGCTCTACACCGACGGCGTCACCGAGGCGAAGGACGAGGCCGGTGCCTTCTATACCAGCGCGCGCCTCGACAAGCTGATGGAGAGCCTGCGCCCGCGCTCCGCGCGCGGCGTCGTCGATGCGGTGCGCGAGGATGTTTGGCGCTTCATGGGCGACGCCGACCAGGCCGACGACGTGACGCTACTCGTCGTGCACTGGCTCGGGCCGGAGCCTCCGGCCTCGCTCAGCGAACCGTGATCTCGACGCGGCGGTTGCGCGGCTCCGATACCTGGTCCGCAGTCTTAACGGCAAGGTCGAGCTGGCCGCGGCCGGCCACCGAGATCGATGCGCCGGTAAGCCCGTCCTTCACCAGGCGCTCGCGGATCGCCTGCGCGCGGCGCAGCGAAAGCTGCTGGTTGTAGGTCTTGTCGCCGAGCGTGTCGGTATGCCCGATCACCTCGACCTCGTAGACCGGGCGGCGCTTGATGTCGGCGAACACGTCCTGGTACTGCTGCTGCGAAGCGGGCGTCAGCGTGTCGCTGTCGCTGATGAAATAGAGGCGGAAATGCGCGGGCAGGATCGGCCGCGCGGCGATCGCGCTGCCGAAGATCTGCTGCACCTGCCCGGCGTCGACCGCGACCGGTGCGGCCGTGCCGCCGCGCACCTCGCTCGCGGCATAGGGCTTGTCGAGCAGCACCGAGTTCTTGCCGTCCTCGACCGTGACGGCGCCGGCGCTGCCGTCGGGGTTGGGCAGCACGACGAACAGGTCCTGTCGTGGCGTGGAGCAGGCCGCGAGCGTGGCGGCAAGGAGAAGCGCGGCGAGCCAGCGCATGGCTATTGTCCGACCTGGATGGCAAAGCTCGTGCCGCGCACGGCGAGCGTCGCCGTAGGCGTGCGCACCTTCATCGCCGAGGGCGAACTGCGCGCGATGTCGCCCGAGACCATGCTCGCCGTGCCCTTGCGCAGGTCGGTCAGCATCGTGCCTTTGAAGTTGCTGGAATCGAAGTTGTACTGCGATAGCGCCGCCTCGCTGTTGGGGCCGAGCGAGAGCACGCTGTCGTCGGTGAAGGTGATGCCGATACTGCCGTCGGCCCCGGTCTGGAGCGTATCCTTCTCGTAGAGCGCGTCGCCGGGCTTCACGGCGCTCGCCTTGCCGTCGCGCATGACGGAGGCCGCGCCCGAGGCGGTTTTGACCTGAGCGACCTGCGAGCCGTCGGCAAAGGCCGGCGCGGCGATAAGTGCGGCAGCGAAGGCGAAAGCCGCGCCGCGCAAGCAAAACGTCAATGCCATTTCTGTACTCCCCCGACGACGAACACTAGCCTAGCAGAAAATCCATTTCCACGGGTGGGCCGGGACAATCCCGCGCGACTTAGTTAAAATGCCCGCGCAATGGGGGATGGAAACGAGGCGACGATTGCTGTCTGCGCTGACAACGAGGCGATGGCGCAGGTCCGCAGCTTCGTCGAAAATTTCGGGCAGGCGCGCGCGGTCGGCGCCGCCGATCTCGCCCGCGTGCTCATCGCGGTCGAGGAGCTCGTCACCAACATCGTGCGCTACGGCTATGGGCCGGGCCAGCAGCCGGGTTCTGTGCGCGTCACGCTTAGGCTCGTAGGGAACCGCCTCTCGGTGGAGATCGTCGACGATTCGCGACCGTTTGATCCCTTCGCCGTGCCCGAGCCCGATCTCGACGCGCCGATCGAGGCGCGGACCATCGGCGGCCTCGGCCTCTATATCGTCAAGGCGCTGATGGACGTGACGCGCTATCGCCGCGACGGCGCTCACAACGTCGTCGAGATCTCGCGGCCGGTGACGCTCGGAAACTGAGCGCGCCCACGCGGGCCGGGCACGCGCCAGCTGCGCGCGGCGAGGAAGCCCACGAGCGCAAGGTTCAGAACGTTGGCGAAGAGCCCGGCCGCGAACGCCGCGCCGTAGAAGCCGTAATGATCGTAGAGCACGCCCGCGAGCCAGCCGCCGGCGGCCATGCCCGAGCCGCTGCACAGCATCATCACGGGGACGCGCCAGGACGCCTCCTCGGCCGGAAAGAACTCGCGGATCGCCAGCACATAGGCCGGCACGATGCCGCTGAAGCCGAAGCCGAAGAAGGCGGAGACGGCGAAGAGCCCGGCTTCGTCCTGCGTCATCAGCAACGCCGCCATCGCAAGCGCCTGGCATGCCGAGGAGGCGAGCACGGTCTTGATCCCGCCGATGCGATCCGAGATCCATCCCCAGAACTGCCGGCTCACGAAACCGGTGCCGAGCAGCACGGCGAGCATCGCGGCGCCGATCTCGGGCCGGATGCCGAGGTCGCTGCAAAAGGCGATGAGATGGCCCTGCGGCATCGCCATCGGGACGCAGCACAGGAATGATGCGACGGCGATCAAGCCCAGCACGAGATTGGCGTTGAGGCCGAGCACGCGCCGGTCCGCGCGCCCACGCGCGGCGGCGAAGGCGGGCGCAAGCTCCGGCCGCGGCGGCGGATCGAGGAAGAACCAAGCAAGCGTCAGCACGAGCAGCAGCTCGACCGGCGCCGCCAGCATCATGGTGTGGCGCCAGCCGAGCGCGACGATCGCCTGCTCGAACAAGAGCGGCCAGATCGCGCCTGCGACATAGCTTCCGCTCGAGATGAGAGCGAGCGCGGTGCCGCGGTGGCGGTCGAACCAGCGACTCACATAAACATAAGAGGGCGCGTTGATGCTGCCGAGGCCGAGCATGCCGATGAGCACGCCGTGCGAGAGATAGAGCGCCACGGGCGTGCCGCGGCTCGCGACAAGAAGACCGAGCGCAATCATCGCGCCGCCGAAGATCGCGGTCGCGCGCAGGCCGAAGCGCTCGGCCGCGTGCCCCATCGCGACGCCGCCCACGGCAGTGCCAAGCCATGCCAAGGCGTAGCACGCCGCCGGCACGGCGCGCGCGCCGCCGCCAAGATCTGCCGCGATGTCTTTGAGGGCGACGACGACGATATAGGGCGCGCCGAAAGCCACCGACATGACGCCGAGCGCCGCCGCGGCCGCGATCCACGACCGCCGGCTCTCGACGCTCGGAACAACGGGACTCATGCCACGCGTCTAGCACGCGCCCGCAGGACGCGCCACCGGCACCACCTTCGTGCTGCGTCCCTACCTTCGTGCGGCGTCCCTACGGGCGAGGCACTACGCGCGGAACGAACGCGACGGCCCTTCGTTCGCCGCCGGAATGGTCAGAACCTTATCCGCGCGCTTCAGCGCGACGTCGCGCGCACGCCCGCGGGCGGATGCCGCTCGGCACCGCTTTCGCGGCGCGTTGCCAGCTCGTCATAACGTGCCGCGAGCTGCAGGCGAATGACGCTCTCCCACAAATCCGCCGTCTTGTGTCCCGCGGCGCGGTGCTCGTCGGCGCGCCGCCGCAATTCATTTGCGTCTTCCATGGCAGCCTCCGTCGGTCCATTCTGTGCTTGTCCGGGCGCGCCGTGAACCCCCCGGAAAGTTGAATCCGCATGCGTCATTTCGTCGATAAAGCGCACATCTTTCTGGGCGCGCTCGTGGCCGCGGCGCTGTCGAGCCAGGCGCTCGCCGACGATTACGGCCGCATGAACGTCCTCGAGGAAAACGACTCTCTCTATTTCCACACCGACAAGCATTACACGCAGGGGGTGCGATTCTCCTATCTAGCGCCGTCGGTGAAGCCGGGCGATTCTTTCGACCGACCGTTCGATTATCTTTCCGCCTATACGCCGATCTTCGCCGCCAATTCGGTCGACCGCCGTTATGTCTTGCTGTTCGGCCAGAGCATTTTCACGCCGGATGATCTTCAGCTTCGCCCGCCTGACCCGCGCGACCGGCCGTATGGCGGCTGGCTTTATGGCGGCGTGAGCCTCCTGCAGCGCGACGGCGACGACTCGCTCGAGAATCTCGAGCTCGATGCCGGGATCATCGGCCCCGGCGCGCTCGGCAAGCAGATCCAGAACGACTGGCACCAGTTCATCGACATCCACCAGGCACAGGGCTGGTCCGACCAGATCCAGAACGAGCCGGGCGCCACGCTCACCTATCAGCGCCTGTGGCGTCTGCCGATCGCGGGCGGCGACGCATTCGGTATCGACGCCGTACCGGAGGCAGGCGCCACGGTCGGCAACGTGTTCGATTTCGGCGAACTCGGCGGCATGCTGCGCATCGGCAGCGGGCTCGGCGCCGATTATGGCCCGCCGCGCGTACGCCCGGCGCTTTCGGGCACCGACTATTTCGACAGCACCCGCGCCGGCGACGGGCTCGGCGGCTATTTCTACATTGGCACGCAAGGCCGTGTCGTTGGCCGCAACATCTTTCTCGACGGCAACTCGTTCCGCCAAAGTCCGAGCGTCGATCACAGGGTGTTCGTTGGTGATGTGGAGACCGGCTTCGCGCTGTTCTGGTCACGCCGCGTCCGTGCCGACTTCAGCGTCACGGAACGCAGCAAGGAGTTTGTCGGCCAGCACTCGCCGGACGTCATCGGCGCTGCCGCGCTCTCCTTCTCGCTCTGAGCCGCAGTTTGATTTCCGCCCGTGCGCAAAATGCTCTAAGGACGCGGCATGGCGCGGGGGAACGGCGGTCTCAAGACCTATGATTATGTGATCGTCGGCGCCGGCTCGGCCGGCTGCACGCTCGCGCATCGCCTGAGCGAGGACGGCGAGACCCGCGTGCTCGTGCTCGAGGCCGGCGGCTGGGACCGTGATCCGCTCATCGCGCTGCCACTCGGCTGGGGCCGCATCCTCGAGCGGCGGCTCCACGACTGGATGTATTTCACCGAGCCCGAGCCCGGGCTTGACGACCGCCGCATCGAGTGCGCGCGCGGCAAGGTCGTGGGCGGGACCTCGTCGATCAACGCCATGGCCTATGTGCGCGGGCATCGCGCCGACTACGACCGCTGGGCGGCCTCGGGCCTGCCATCCTGGTCCTACGCGCGGCTCCTTCCCTATTTCCGGCGGCAGGAATCGTGGGAGGGCGGCGCCAGCGAATATCGCGGCGCGGGCGGCCCGCTCGCGACCATGCGCGCGCGCTATGACGATCCGCTCGTCGCAGCGTGCCTCGCGGCGGGCGAGGCGGCGGGCTTTCCGCGCACTGACGACTACAATGGCGCGCAGCAAGAAGGCTTTGCGCCCTTGCAACACACGATCCGCGGCGGCCGGCGCTGCAGCGCCGCCGTGGCTTACCTGCGGCCTGCGCTCGCGCGACGGAATCTCGCGGTCATCGTCGATGCGCATGCGGCGCGCATCGTGCTCGAGTCGGGCCGCGCCGTCGGCGTCGAGTACGTGGCGGGCGGTGCGAGCGTCATCGCCCGCGCCGAGCGCGAGGTGATCCTTGCCGCGGGCGTCGTCAACTCGCCGCAGCTCCTGATGCTGTCGGGCATCGGCGATCCGGAAACGCTCGCTGCGCAAGGCATCCGCACGGCCGTTGAGCTGCCAGGCGTCGGCTGCAATTTGCAGGACCATGTCGCCGCGGTCGTCGACTGCCGCCGCCACGACACCGGCCCCTTCGCCCGCGCGCTGCGTGCCGACCGCTTCGCCGTAGAGCTCTCCCGCGCATGGTTCTGGGGCACGGGCCTTGCCGCCGATCCGCCGAGCGGCTGGACTGCCTTCCTCAAGAGCACGCCCGATGCGGCGCTGCCCGACATCCAGATCCTGTTCCGCGCCGCACCCGGAGACGCGCGCCCTTATCTCGCGCCGCGCCCGCCCTTCGTTGATGGATTTTCCTTCCGCGCCGTGCTGCTCCGGCCCAAAAGCCGCGGGCGGCTCGTTCTCGCGAGCGCCGATCCCAACGCACCGCCGCGCATCCACGAGAATTTCCTCGGCGAAGAGGACGACCGGCGCACGCTGCGCGCCGGTCTTCGTCTCGTCTGCGAGGTTGCGCGCCAGGCGCCGCTTCGGCCCTTCGTCGCGTCGCGGATTGCGCCCGCGCCCGACGGCGAGGGCGACGCAGCACTCGACGCCTATATCCGCGCCACCGCGACGACCGCGCACCATCCGCTCGGCACCTGCAAGATGGGGGCCGATTCGGACCCGCTTGCGGTCGTCGATCCCGAGCTGCGCGTGCGCGGGGTCGAGCGGCTTCGCGTCGTCGATGCCTCGGTCATGCCCGACCTCGTCGGCGGCAATATCAACGCCGCTATCATCGCCATCGCCGAGAAGGCCGCCGACCTCATTCGCGGCCGCCGTCCGCCGCCGCCCGCGCCGGTCTAGCGTTCGCGCGGGAAAGCCGCTATTTCTTGGGCAGTTGACCGGAGATTCTAAGCGGGCGCGCGAGGCCCGCAGGACGGACCTTATGGCCGAGAGATGGACACCTGATAGCTGGCGCGGCAAGCCCATTCGCCAGGCGCCCGACTATCCCGACGAAGCGGGCGTGAAGGCGGTCGAGCAGACGCTGCGCAACTACCCGCCTTTGGTCTTCGCCGGCGAGGCGCGCCGGCTCAAGGCGTCGCTCGCCGAGGTGGCGGGGGGGCGTGCCTTCCTGTTGCAGGGCGGGGACTGCGCCGAAAGCTTCGCCGAGTTCCATCCCAACAACATCCGCGACACGTTCCGCGTGCTCCTGCAGATGGCGGTGGTACTGACTTATGGCGCGGCCTGCCCGGTGGTGAAGGTCTCGCGCATGGCCGGGCAGTTCGCCAAGCCCCGCACGTCCGACACCGAGACGCAGAACGGCGTGACCTTGCCCGCCTATCGCGGCGACAGCATCAACGGCATGGAGTTCAGCGCCGAGGCGCGCAAGCCCGATCCCAAGCGCATGATCCAGGCTTACAGCCAATCAGCGGCGACCTTGAATTTGCTGCGCGCTTTCGCGCAGGGCGGCTACGCCGATCTCCACCGCGTCCACAGCTGGAACCAGGGCTTTGTCGCCTCGAGCCCGGCCGGCGAGCGCTATCAGGAGCTTGCCGATCGACTGACCGAGACGCTCGACTTCATGGCGGCATGTGGCCTCACCTCGGAAACGACGCCGCAGATCCGCGAGACCGATCTCTTCACCTCGCACGAAGCGCTGCTGCTGCCGTTCGAGGAGGCGATGACGCGCGTCGATTCGACGACGGGCGACTGGTACGACGTTTCGGCGCACATGCTCTGGATCGGAGACCGCACGCGGCAATATGACGGCGCGCATGTCGAGTTCATGCGCGGGGTGAAGAATCCGTTGGGCCTCAAATGCGGGCCGACGCTCGAGACCTCGGACTTGCTGCGTTTGATCGAGCGCCTCGATCCCGAGAACGAGCCGGGCCGGCTCGTCCTCATCGTGCGCATGGGCTACGACAAGGTCGAGACGAAGCTCCCGCCCTTGATCCGCGCCGTCACGCGCGAGGGGCGCAACATCGTGTGGTGCTGCGATCCGATGCATGGCAACACCATCGTGTCCTCGACCGGCTACAAGACACGCGCGGTTGACCGCATCCTCGCCGAGGTCAAAGGCTTCTTTGCCGCGCACGATGCCGAGGGCACCCATGCGGGCGGAATCCACGTCGAGATGACCGGGCAGGACGTGACCGAATGTATCGGCGGCGCGCAGGCGATCACGGAGAGCGGGCTCGCCGACCGCTATCACACGCATTGCGATCCGCGGCTCAATGCGAGCCAGTCGCTCGAGCTCGCGTTTCTCATCGCCGAGGCGCTGAAGCGCCGGCGCGTCGCCGAGACGCGGCGGCGGGCGGTCGCCGCGGCGGCGGCGTCCTAGGGGGTAAGTGGCCCGCGAGGATCGTCGTGCCATGAGCCTCGATCCCGAGCAGCTGCGCCGCCAGACCGACAGCTATTTCCTCCGCACCAAGGAGATTGTGCGCCGCTTCGGCGACCGCGAGGCGACCTACGCGCTCTTCATGCGGCGCCCGGTCATCTGCACGCCACGCCTCATGGTCGAGTTTCTTGAGGAAACGGCCCGCGAGCGCGGCACTGAGTTCGCGATCGAGCTCATGTACAAGGAAGGTGAATGGGTCGGCGCCGGCGAGCCGATGGTGTATCTCACCGGCTCGCTTTATCACCTCGTCGATCTCGAGACGGTCTATCTCCAGAAGCTTGGGCCGCCCTGTGTCGCCGCCTACAACGCTTACGCCATGTGCGTGGATCTGCCGCGCACGGCGTTCCTCGCGATGGACGCGCGCCACTGCGCCGGCGCCGAGATGGCGGAGATGATGGCCTATGCCGCGGCCGTCGGCTCCGATGCGGCGCGGCGCGAGGTGGGTGCCGTGGGGTTCACCGGCAACGCGACCGCGGCGACCGCGCATTTCTTCGGCAACGAAACAGGGCGCGGGACGATGCCGCACGCGCTCATCGGCTATGCCGGCTCGACCTTGCGCGCGGCCGAGATGTTCCACGAGACCTTTCCCGACGAGAACCTCACGGTGCTTGTCGATTATTTCGGCCGTGAAGTCACGGACGCGCTCGAAGTCTGCCGCCGCTTCCCCGATCTCGCGGCGGCAGGGAAGCTCGCCTTCCGCATCGACACGCATGGCGGCCGCTATGTGGAGGAGCTCGACCTGCAGCGCTCTTACGCCGTGCTCGAGAAGCACGCGCCGCGTGCCATCCGCTCCTACCGCAGCGAGCCGGAGCTGCGCTATCTCGTCGGCACCGGTGTCACCGCGGCCGCCGTCTGGCACGTGCGCCAGCGTCTCACCGAGGCGGGGTTTCCGGCGACGCGGATCGTCGCGAGCTCGGGCTTCACGCCGGCGAAATGCCGCATCATGGCGGTGGCGGACGCGCCAATCGACGTGGTCGGCACTGGCTCCTATCTCCCCGAGATCTGGACCGAGACTTATGCCACGTCCGATATCGTCGCCTATGACGGGGTGCCGCTCGTCAAGGCGGGCCGCGAGTTCCTGGTGAAGAAGCGCTAGGGGGCCGACGTGACAGCCCGCAACGCCACCATGTTCGACGGCAACCGCTTCAAGCTCGCGGTGTTCGGCTCGAACTGCTCGTCCGGGCGGGCTGCCACCAAGGTGCCCGAGCGCTGGGCCAACAGCTTCGCCGAGAACGTGCGTCTGGCTCAGCTTGCCGACGACATCGGCATCGAATGCATGGTGCCGATCGGGCGCTGGAAGGGCTATGGCGGCGAGACCAATTTCGAGGGCGCGACGTTCGAGACCATCACCTGGGCGTGCGGGCTTCTGGCGGCGACGAAGCGCATCACTGTCTTCGGCACTGTGCACGTTCCGATCTTCCCGCCCGTGCTCGCGGCGAAGCAGATCGTCACTGCCGACCATATCGGCGAAGGACGCTTCGGCCTCAACATCGTGTGCGGCTGGAACCAGGACGAGTTCGACATGTTCGGGCTCGACCAAGACATACACGACGACCGCTATGCGCGCGGCAAGGAATGGCTCGACGTCATCCTGCGCATCTGGGGCGAGGACGCGCCGTTCGACTATGCCGGCAGCTACTACAAGCTCAAAGGCGTCGAGGGGCGGCCTATGCCGTGGGCCGGGCAGCGACCGATCCTGATGAATGCCGGCAATTCGCCCACGGGGCGCAAGTTCGGCGCCGATAATTGCGACATGGTGTTCGATCAGCCGCATGCGCTCGACCGCGCGAAGGAGCGCATCCTCGAGGTGCGCGCGTGGGCCAAGGCGCGCGGCGCAGCGGTGCAGGTGTTCACCTCGGGCGCCATCGTCTGCCGCCCGACGCAAAAGGAGGCCGACGAGTATTTCCGTCATTTCGCCGTCGAGGAGCGCGACAACGGCGCGATCGACCGCATGTTCAGCCTTTATCTCAATCCCGCGAACCAGCGCACCATGACGCGCGAGGAGATCGAGAAGCTGCGCGCGCGCTATGGTGCGGGCTATGGCGGGCTCTTGGCCGTGGGCGATCCAGACGTCGTCGCGCGTGAGTTGCAGAAGCTCACCGAGGCGGGCTTCGACGGCTTCTGCTTCAGCTTCGTCAGCTATAACGACGAACTTCCATATTTCGCGCAGGAAGTGATCCCGCGCCTCGAGCGCATGGGCCTGCGCGTGCCCGCGCGCTGAAGGCGCGGAAATTTGACGGCACTGGGCCGCCTTGATCTACCTCAAGGCTTAGCCGTGCTGATTGCGTTTAGTTGGACGCATCATGACTCGGCATCATCGGGAAATTCCTGGCACGCCGATCTTCGATGGCGAGGCGGCCGCACGGGGGTATGCCCTCAACCGCATGTGCTTCTCATTCAATAGCGCTGCGAACCGCGCGTCCTTTCTCGCCGACGAGGATGGTTACTGTGCGAAATACGGACTGTCGCCGGAGCAGCGCGATGCGGTGCGCAAGCGCGACGTGCTCGCCTTAATCGAGGCCGGCGGCAACATCTATTACCTCGCGAAGCTTGCCGGCATCTTCGGGTTGGGCGTGCAAGATATTGGGGCGCAGCAGACCGGCATGAGCGTCGAGGCGTTCAAGGCGAAGCTTTTGGCAGCAGGAGCCTGACCATGGCACGGATCGTCGGCGGCCTTGCCACGTCTCATATCCCTTCGATCGGTGTCGCAATCGCAAAAGGGCTGCAGAGCGAACCCTATTGGCGGCCGTTCTTCGACGGTTTTCCGCCAGCACGCGCCTGGCTCGAGCGCCAGAAGCCGGATATCGCCGTGGTGATCTACAATGACCACGGCCTCAATTTCTTTCTCGATAAGCTGCCGACCTTTGCCGTGGGCGCGGCGGCGGAATATCAACATGCGGACGAAGGCTGGGGACTGCCTGTCTCGCGGCCGTTCGCCGGAGACACCGATTTCTCCTGGCACTTGATTAATAGTCTCGTTGATGACGAATTCGATGTGACGACCTGCCAGGAAATGCTGGTCGATCATGCCTTCACCATTCCGATGTCGCTGTTTTGGGCGGGAAATCGCCCGTGGCCCGTGCGCACGGTTCCGATCGCGGTCAATACTGTGCAGCATCCGTTGCCGTCGCCGGCGCGTTGCTTCAAGCTCGGCCAGACAATCGGCCGCGCCATTCGATCCTACGATAAGGCCGTGAAGGTCGTGGTGATCGGCACCGGCGGCCTGTCGCATCAGCTCGACGGTACGCGCGCGGGCTTCATCAACAAGGAGTTCGATCTGATGTGTCTCGGCGCGCTGCCGCATCAGCCGGAGGTTCTGACGGAATATTCGATTCTCGACCTCGTCGAACTTGCGGGCGCGCAGGGCGTGGAGTTCGTCAATTGGCTTGCGATGCGTGGCGCCCTTGGCGATCCCGTGACGGAGATTCACCGCAACTACCACATCCCGATCTCCAACACCGCGACAGGTTTGATGGTGCTGGAGTGCCCATCCTGAGATGCCGGGATTCGCCTTGGCGCATTCTCAATCGCCTGGTCACAACTGCCGTGGCTATTTGACGACGCTAGCCCTCCTTCCTACTTTCGAGGAAGGATGACCGACCGCCTTTCGATCGCCATCGCCCAGCTCGATCCGACCGTGGGCGACATCGCCGGCAACATCGCGAAGCTCGATGCGGCGCGCGCGGAAGGCGCGCGGCTGGGCGTCGATCTCGTCGTGGCGTCGGAGCTTTTCGTCGCGGGCTATCCGCCGGAGGACCTGGTGTTGAAGCCCGCCTTCGTCGCGGCCTGCCAGAACGCCGCGCAGGAGTTCGCGCGCGCGACCGCCCAGGGGCCGGGTGTGCTCTTCGGCTGCCCGTGGCGCCAGGACGGCAAGGTCTACAACGCCGTCGTCCTGGCCGAGGGCGGCCGCGTCGCCGCGCTCCGCTTCAAGCACGATCTGCCGAACTATGGCGTCTTCGACGAGAAACGCGTCTTCGCAGCCGGGCCTGCACCTGGCCCCATTCCGTTCCGCGGCGTGCGGCTCGGCGTGATGGTGTGCGAGGATATGTGGTCGATGGATGCGACCGAATGCTTGAGCGAATCGGGCGCCGAACTCCTCGTCGTCATCAACGGCTCGCCGTTCGAGACCGATAAGCGCGACGAGCGCATCGAGCTTGCGGTGGCGCGCGTCAAGGAGAGCGGCCTGCCGCTCCTTTACGTGAACCAGGTCGGGGGGCAGGACGAGCTTGTGTTCGACGGCGCATCCTTCGCGCTCGATGCGGCGTGCACGCTGAAAGTCCAGGCGCCGTGCTGGCGCGAGGCGCTCCTTGTGTCCGAGTGGCGGCGCGAAGCCGAGGGCTGGACCGTTGCGGAGGGTGCGCTGGTGCCGCCGCCGGAAGGGACGGAGGCGTTCTACGAGGCACTCGTGCTGGGCCTGCGCGACTATGTGCGCAAGAACCGCTTCCCCGGTGTCGTCCTCGGGCTTTCGGGCGGTATCGATTCGGCGCTCACGGCGGCGCTCGCAACCGATGCATTGGGCGCCGAGCAGGTCCATTGCGTGATGATGCCGTCGCCCTATACCTCGCGCGAAAGCCTCGAGGATGCGGCGCTTGTCGCAGAACTCCTCGGCACGGAACTGCGCTCGATCGACATCGGCCCGGCGATGGCCGCGATGGACGCGATGCTGAAGCCCTCCTTCGAGGGGCGCGCGCCCGACATCACGGAAGAGAACATCCAGTCGCGCGCGCGCGGTATGACGCTCATGGCGCTCTCCAACAAGTTCGGCTGGATGGTCTTGTCGACCGGCAACAAGTCGGAGATGTCGGCGGGCTATGCGACGCTCTATGGCGACATGTGCGGCGGCTATGCCGTCTTGAAGGACGTCTACAAGATGTCGGTGTTCGAGCTTTCGCGCTGGCGCAACGAGCGTCGCACGCCTGGCATGCTCGGCCCCGCGGGCCGCGTCATGCCGGAGCGCGTCATCACGAAGCCGCCGTCGGCGGAGTTGAAGCCCAACCAGAAGGACGAGGACACGCTGCCGCCCTACGCGGTGCTCGACGATATTCTGCAATGCCTCGTCGAACATGAAATGACGGTGCCTGAGATCGTCGCGCGCGGCCACGCGGAGGCGACGGTGCGCATGGTGTGGCGGATGCTCGACCGTGCCGAATACAAGCGCCGGCAGGCACCGCCCGGCGTCAAGGTGACGCGCCGCGCCTTCGGGCGCGACCGCCGCTATCCCATCACCAACATTTTCCAGGACGAGGGCCCGGTTCCGACGACCGAGCCCGGTGAGACGCCGCGCGCCCCCGCGCCACAGCCCGGCTGAGGCGTCGTGCTTCATCTCACCAACACGCTTACCCGGCGCAAGGAGGCATTCGCGCCGCTCGATCCCAAATCCGTGCGCATGTATGTGTGCGGGCCCACGGTCTACGACCTGCCGCATATCGGCAACGCGCGGCCGGTCATCGTGTTCGACGTGCTCTACCGCCTGCTGCGCCGGACCTATGGCGTCGCGCACGTGCGCTATGTGCGCAACATCACCGACGTCGACGACAAGATCAACGCTGCCGCGAAGGCCGCCGGCATTTCGATCCGCGAGCTCACTGAGCGCACGGCAAAGGAATTCCATGCTGATGCCGATGCGCTCTTGACGCTGCCGCCCGATGCCGAGCCGCGCGCGACTGACTATGTCGCGCCGATGATCGCCATGATCGAGCGCCTCATTACCAAGGGCCACGCCTACGAGGCGGAGCGCCACGTGCTCTTCGCGGTCGGCAGCCTCGCGGACTACGGCCGCCTTTCGCGCCGTTCGCGCGACGAGCTCGTGGCCGGCGCGCGGGTCGAGGTCGCGCCCTTCAAGCGTGATCCCGCCGATTTCGTGCTGTGGAAGCCGTCGTCCGCGGACCAGCCGGGATGGGACAGTCCGTGGGGGCGCGGCCGTCCGGGCTGGCACATCGAATGCTCGGCCATGGGCGAGGCGCTCCTCGGCGAGACCTTCGACATTCACGGCGGCGGGCTCGATCTGATCTTCCCGCACCACGAGAACGAGATCGCCCAGAGCGTCGCCGCGCACGACGGCAAGCCCTTGGCGCGCTATTGGCTCCACAACGGCTTCGTCACCGTCAACGGCGAGAAGATGGCGAAGTCGGAAGGGAATTTCGTGACGATCCGCGACGTGCTTGCCGAGGCGCCGGGCGAGGCCGCACGCTACGCCATCCTGACCGCACATTATCGCGACCCGCTCGACTGGACGGGCGAGCGCCTCTCGCAAGCGCGCCACGCGCTCGACCGCTTTTATCTGGCGCTGCGCGGCGGTCCGGCGCCGGCGGCGGCCCCGCCCGATCCGCGCGTGCAAGGCGCGCTCGACGACGATTTGAACACGCCCCTTGCCTTGGCGGCGCTGCACGAGCTTCTCGCGGAGCTCAACAAATCCGGCGATGCCGCGCGTGCACGCCTCAAAGGTGCGCTGGTCGCGAGCGGCGCGCTCATGGGCCTCTTGCAGCAGGATCCCGAAGCCTGGCTCAAAGGCGACGCCGAAGGGGCCGAAATCGACGCGCTCGTGGCAAAGCGCACCGCTGCGCGCGCCGCGCGCGACTTTGCCGAGGCCGACCGCATTCGCGCCACGCTCGCCATCCGCGGCGTCGTGCTGGAGGATGGTCCGGGTGGCACGACTTGGCGCCGGGCGGGGTAGGGGGCCACTCGAAAAATCAGCGTCCGCTCGCTAGTCTCCGCCGATGGCGGGCGAGCGCATCTATCTCTACGACACGACCCTGCGCGACGGCGCGCAGACGCAAGGCGTCGATTTCGGCGTCCCCGACAAGATCGCAATTGCGCGCGAATTGGACCTGCTCGGCATCGACTATATCGAGGGCGGCTGGCCCGGTGCCAATCCGACCGACGATGCCTTTTTCGCCAAAGCTCCGGCGCTTGCGCGCGCGAAGATTGCTGCCTTCGGCATGACGCGGCGGAGTGGACGCAGCGCTGCCAACGATCCCGGCCTTGCCGCCGTGCTTTCCTCCGGCGCCAAGGTCGCGACGCTCGTCGGCAAGACCTGGGATTTCCACGCGCAGGTGGCCTTGGGCGTGAGCCTCGCCGAGAACGTGGCGATGATCGGCGAGTCCGTCACGCACGCAGCGAGCCGCCTCGACGAGGTCATGTTCGACGCCGAGCATTTCTTCGACGGCTACAAGGCCAATTCCGGCTTTGCATTCGATTGCCTCAAGGCGGCGCATGATGGCGGCGCGCGCTGGCTCGTGCTCTGCGACACGAACGGCGGCACGCTGCCCGAGGAGGTCGAGCGCATCGTGGCGGCGGTGGCCAAGTCCATTCCGGCCGACAAGATCGCGATCCACTGCCACAACGATACCGGCAATGCGGTCGCGAATTCGCTGGCCGCGGTGCGCGCCGGCGCGCGCCAGATCCAGGGCACGGTGAACGGCCTGGGCGAGCGCTGCGGCAACGCCAATCTCGTGACGCTTATCCCGACGCTCGCGCTGAAACTGGGCTACCGCACCGGCGTCGATGAGGCCGGGATGAAGCGCCTGACGCATATCTCGCGCTTCCTCGACGAGCGCTTGAACCGCCCGCCCGACCGCCACGCGCCCTATGTCGGCGAGGCGGCGTTTGCGCACAAGGGCGGGCTTCATGTCTCTGCGGTCGAGAAGGACCCGCGCTCCTACGAGCATATCGATCCTGCGCTCGTTGGGAACCGCCGCCACGTCGTCGTGTCCGACCAGGCCGGCAAGGCGAACCTGCTGGCGCGGCTCAGGGAGCTCGACATCGCGGTCGAGCCCGACCATCCGAAGCTCGGCACGCTTCTCGACGAGGTGAAGGCGCGCGAGTTCGCGGGCTATGCCTATGACGGCGCCGAGGCGAGCTTCGAGCTTCTGGCGCGGCGCACGCTCGGTTCGGTGCCGGAATATTTTCGGCTGCAGAGCTTTCGCGTTCTCGACGAGCGGCGCTGGAACGCCAAGGGCGACCTCATCACGTTGAGCGAGGCGACGATCAAGGTGAACGTCGCCGGCCGCCAGGTGATGACCGTCGCCGAAGGGAATGGCCCGGTCAATGCGCTCGACGCGGCGTTGCGGAAAGCGCTCATCGAGAACTTCCCGGAGGTCGATGGCATCCGCCTCACCGACTACAAGGTGCGCATCCTGACGCCGCAGGACGGAACTGGCGCCGTGACGCGCGTCATGATCGAGACCGCCGGCGAACACGAGACCTGGTCGACCGTCGGCGTTTCGACCAACGTCATCGACGCCTCCTACAACGCGCTCCACGACAGCCTCACCTACCGGCTCTTCCGTTCCGGCCGGACGGCATAGACCCGTGGCCGGCACCGACCGCCGCCGCCACAGGCTCTCGGGCGGCCCTGCCATCGTCCTGGTCGCGCCACAGCTCGGCGAGAACATCGGCACCGCGGCGCGCGCCATGTTCAATTGCGGCTTGACCGACCTGCGCCTCGTGCGCCCGCGCGACGGCTGGCCGAGCAAAAAGGCCGAGGCCGCGGCGAGCGGCGCCGACATGGTGCTCGAGCGCGCGCGCCTCTTCGACACGGTCGAGGACGCGATTGCGGGGCTGCGTCGCGTCTACGCCACGACCGCGCGCGACCGCTACATGGTGAAGCGCATCGTCACGCCGCGCGCGGCGGCGGGCGAGATCCGCGCGTTGATGGCGGCGGGCGAGGCGTGCGGCATCCTTTTCGGGCCGGAGCGCACCGGTCTATTGAACGAGCACATCGCGCTTGCCGACACGGTGCTGAACGTGCCGCTCAACCCCGCCTTCTCGTCGCTCAACCTGGCGCAGGCCGTGCTTCTCGTCGGCTATGAATGGTTCGCGAGCGCCGACGACACCCCGCCTTCGCGCCTCGTTACCGGCCATTCGAAGCCGGCGACGAAGGAGCGCCTCATCCGCTTCTTCGAGCATCTCGAGGAGGAGCTCGACCGCAACGGCTTCATGCGCGACCCGGAAAAGCGCCCCAGCATGGTCCGGAACCTGCGCAACCTCTTCCAGCGCGCGGAATGCACCGAGCAGGAATTAAGGACGCTCCACGGCGTCGTCACCTCGTTCGCGGGGCCGCGGCGAAGGAAGGAGTAGTTCTGCAGCTTGCGCGGGTGAGAAATTTTGGGGGAAACATGCGGAAGTTGCTGGCAACTGTCATGACGCTGGTCTGCCTCGCGGGATGCGGCGGCACCAAGCAATTCGTCAAAACCTATCCGGGGCCGGACTTGCCTCCGGAGCAGCTTGCCTTGGTGAAGCCCGTCGTGGGCGTCGACGTGCTTTCCGTTGACGGCAAGAGCAGCTACGCCGCGCGGACGCAGCTTTCGGTTGGCTATGCGGATGTTGATATGGCGGTGATGCCGGGCCGGCATAGATTCCTGGTGGCGATGCGGACCGTCAATGCTTACTCGGTTGGCGCGCTGACGATCGAGCTCGACGCCCAGCCCGGGCACAAATACATCATTACCGGTTCCCCCGACAGCCCGAACCGGTTCAAGCCGATCTTCGAAGACGTTACTGACAAGCCGGATCGCTACTGCGCGCAGGCCGGTGCGAGAAACTTCACAGGCTGCAGCAACGTCGTATTCAAGTGAGCCTGAACGGACTTGCGGCAACGGCGAAAGCGCGTGAGTATTTGCGCTTGGAGGCAATCCGGGCGCCGCCGGCCGGCATGAGAAAGGGACGACTCGATGCTCCCGAAACCCGAATCCGCCTGCTTCGTGATCGCCGACATCTCCGGCTACACCACCTTTCTCGCCGGCGTCGAGCTCGACCATGCACACGACATCATCGCCGACGTGATGGACACGGTGGTGAAGTGCCTGCGCCCGCCCTTCAGGTTCGCCAAGTTCGAGGGTGACGCCGCCTTCTTCTATGCGCTCACCGAGAAGATCGACGGCTCGGTTCTGCAGGACGCCATCGAGTCAGCGTATTTCGCGTTCCGGAAAAGGCTCCGCACCATCAAACAGGCAACTTCATGCGAGTGCAGCGCCTGCAGGCGGATGCAGCAGCTCGACCTGAAATTCGTGGGCCATCATGGCGAGTTCATCAAGCACAAGATGGCTGGTCGAGATGAGCTTGCCGGCAGCGACGTCATTCTCGTTCATCGTCTTCTTAAAAATGCGGTAAGCGACAGCCTCGGCGGCCATGCTTACGCCCTCTATTCCGACCTCTGCGTCCAGGCGATGGGAATCGATCCAATCGCACAAGGTCTCGTCGAGCACCGGGAGTCGATCGACGTCATCGGCGAAGTGAAGTGCTGGGTGCGCGATCTCGAAGTGGCATGGGCGAAGGAAACCGCGGATCAGAGGGTCGAGGTGACCCGAGACAAGGCGGCAAGCGTGATCGAGTTCGATATCGCTGCTCCGCGCCCGATCGTGTGGGAGTATTTTACGCTGCCGAACCTCCGGCCGAAATGGCGGGGCGCCGACGAAGTGCGCGAGACCTCGGCCAATGGTCGCCGCGGCGTTGGCACCACCAATCACTGCATGCATGGTCCGCACGCTGTTATCGAAGAGGTGCTCGACTGGCGTCCGTTCGATTACGTGACGTTGTCGACGCTGTTGCCCATGCCAGATGCGCCCAAGCTGATGCTCACCTACGCTTTCCTGGAAATGTCGGACAACGGCACGCACGTCGAGATTCGTGTCGGCAAGCCCAAGCCCAAAGACGTCGCGTTCCTCGAAAAGGTCGGCCCGGAATTCCAGAAGGTCATCACCCAGGAAGTCGCGGTCCTCCGAACCATGATCGAAGGACAGAGCGATCCTTCCGAGGAGCCGGCCCTGCCGATTTCGGCGGGCCGCTTTCGGACCCAGCCGGTCCGCGCGCATTGACCGGCACCACCCCGGTCCCAATTGACTTCCCGCCCTTCGCCCCTATAGTGCGCCGCTTCCACCGCCTATCGACGGACAGGGTATGAGCGTCAACCGCGCAGGGTCGAAGTACAAGATCAACCGCCGCCTCGGCGTCAACCTCTGGGGCCGCAGCAAAAGCCCGCTCAACCGCAACCGCGACTACGGCCCCGGCCAGCACGGGCAGCGCCGCAAGAAGCCGTCGGACTTCGGCACGCAGCTCATGGCGAAGCAGAAGCTCAAGGGCTATTACGGCAATATCGGCGAGCGCCAGTTCCGCAAATACTACGACGAGGCACGGCGCAGGAAAGGCGATACGGGCGATCACCTTGTGGCCCTCCTGGAGCGCCGGCTCGACTGCGTCGTCTACCGCCTCAAGTTCGCGCCGACGCCGTTTGCGGCGCGCCAGTTCGTCAATCACGGCCACATCCGCGTCAACGGCCGCCGCGTCACCATCCCCTCATATCTCGTCAAGGACGGCGACGCGATCGAAGTGCGCGATCGCTCGAAGCAGATGGCCGTGATCCTCGAGGCGTCCAAATCGACCGAGCGCGACGTGCCCGATTACCTCGAGGTCGATCACGACGCGATGAAGGGCAAGTTCCTGCGCGCGCCCAAGCCCACGGACGTGCCTTATCCGGTGCCGATGAACCCCAGTCTCGTGGTCGAGTTCTACTCGCGCTAAGGCGCCTCGAGCGTCGCCCCGAATATTTCGGCGAACCCCGCGCGGCCCTTCTCGGTGATAGTGAGGGCGCGTCCGTCGCGCTGACGCTCGACCCAGTCGAGGTCAAAGGCGCGCGTCGCAATCGCGGCGCCGACCGCGCCGCCCAGATGCGGTCGCCGCTCGGTCCAATCGAGGCACGGCCGGCAAAAGGCACGCCGCGCGCGCCGCGCCTCGGCGATCCCGGCGCCGAACTGGTCGAGGAAGCGGACGCCGCGCTCGGTCACCTCGCCGCCATCCTCGCCCAGGACGATATGGCCCTCGCGCATGAGTGCGTCGGTCAGCGCCACGCCAAGCTTGCCGGCCAAGTGGTCGTAGCAGGTGCGTGCCGCGCGCAGTGCATCGTCGGCGCGCGAGTGCGGGCGATGGCGCGGAGGACCTGCGGCGGCCACCGCCATGATGCTCTCGAGCATATGGGCGACAGCGGCGTTGGCGAGCCGGTAGTAGCGGTTGCGGCCTTGCTTCATGGCCGTGACGAGCCGGCCCTCTTCGAGCCGCGCCAGGTGCCCGCTCGCGGTCGGCCCCTTGACGCCGGCGAAGAAGGCGAGCTCACCCGCCGTGCGCGCGCGCCCGTCAAAAAGCGCCGTCAGCATCGCGGCACGTGCCGGATCGCCGGCGAGTGCCGCCACCGCGGCGAGATCAAGTGTTCCGTGCATGCTCCGAATCTAACGCTCGTGGCGGGCGTCTGACACCCGGAAACACTTCGGTCGGGACCGATGTATTCGCGGCGGAAACGGGCGCGGCAAGGGGCCAAGTTGGGGATGGCACAACCCGCATCCGCGAGGGAACAATGATGGGAATGTCCCCAACCCGCCGCAGCGCGCCTGCAATCTCGGCGCCGCTGATCCTCTTCATCACTTGTCTCGGCTGCTTCACGGCGCAGATCGACACCTCCGTGGTGACGCTCGCGCTGCGCCGCATGGGCGATGCGCTCGGGATGGGCGTCGCTGGGCTGCAGGCGGTGGTCGATTCCTACAACGTCGCCTATGCGAGCTTCCTGCTCACGGGTGGCACGCTCGGCGACCTCTATGGGCGCCGGCGCGTGCTGCTCATGGGCTTCGCGCTCTTTGCTTTGGGCTCGGCCGCGAGCGGAGTGGCGCCAGGGCCGGGTCTCCTCGTCGCCGGCCGCGCCGTGTCCGGGCTCGGCGCCGCGCTTCTGGTGCCGACCTCGCTCGCGATCCTCGCCGTGGCCTATCCCGAGCCGGCGCGGCGCGGGCGCGCCATCGGCATCTGGGCCGCTTGCAACGGCCTTGCCTTCGCGGTCGGTCCGACGGTCGGCGGCTGGCTCGTCGACGCCGGCGGCTGGCGCAGCATCTTTCTCGCGATCGTGCCGGTGGGCGCGCTGGGCCTCGCGCTCGCCTGGACGTCGATCCCGGACTCGCGTGATCTTGG